>Ga0065721_10003797_pt1 | contig 185411 bp, 175 predicted proteins | sample Mesricmetagenome_FD_59108 | JGI IMG/M metagenome (GOLD analysis project Ga0065721, IMG submission 59108) | Mesophilic microbial community from rice straw/compost enrichment Sample: eDNA_1 v2 (version 2) | ecosystem: Engineered > Solid waste > Grass > Composting > Bioreactor | place: USA... | reverse complement strand
GGCGCATCGTCTCCGTCGCCGTCATCATCGCCGTCGGCGTCAACACCGACGGTCGACGCGAGGTGCTCGGTATGGAGATCGGCACATCCGAGGCCGAGGCGATCTGGACAGAGTTCCTGCGTAAGCTGACAAGGCGGGGTCTGCGTGGCGTCAAGCTCGTCGTCTCTGACGCACATGAAGGCATAAAAGCCGCCGTCTCCAAGGTTCTCTCGGCCACCTGGCAGCGCTGCAGGGTTCACTTCATGCGCAATGCGCTCGCCCATGCCGGAAAGAGCGGACGCCGTGTTGTCTCCGCCTTCATCGCCACGGTCTTTGCCCAGGACACGTCAGAGGCTGCAAGTACCCAATGGCGTAACGTCGCCGACCAGATCAGGCCGAAGGTGCCCAAACTCGCCAGTCTCATGGACAGTGCCGAGCAAGACGTGCTCGCCTACATGACCTTTCCCAAGCAGCATTGGGCCAAGCTTCACAGCACCAATCCAATCGAACGCCTCAACGGCGAAATCAAGCGGCGCACCGAGGTCGTCGGCATCTTCCCCAACGACGACGCCATAGTCAGACTGGTCGGTGCCTTGCTCCTGGAGCAGAATGACGAATGGGCCGTCCAGCGGTCCCGCTACATGACACTTGAGACAATCGCCACGATGAGCGATGATCCGCTCATCAGCCTGCCAGCCGCAAGCTGATCCATTCCCGGCTCTATCCGGAAGGCACGGCGACCGCCAAAGCTACACCACGCCTTGGGACACGATCCTTCNNNCTNAGTCNAGCANCTAATGAAGATGCCGTCGGCTCTCGACCTCCTCAGAAGGCAATATATGGCTCACGTAATCTAGCCATACGGACGTATTATCGCGGTCAGCGCGCCGCAGCACTTATTCTCACAGCAAGATCCTGATGAAGTAACTTAGTCTCGCTCGCTGAGCGAAGGCCAACTCTCAACATCTAGAAAAGGGCTATGAGCGTCGATCGACGCTCGGTCTCCTTGGGCTGTTCGCCGGGCCGCCGCGCTAGCTCCTTGACTGACACTCGTCGGATCTCTCCTCAACGGCACAGCACACGCTGCTGGGTCCCGACAGGCTTATGCGAGAGGCGCAGCGCATCAGTCCCTCCCGTCGCGCCACCAACAGCTATCAGAAGGTAGCAAAGGAGATGACATGTTTGACAGGAAAATGCAGGCATCCATCGCGACCGCCACCGTCATCCTAACGCTTGTAGCGGCAGGTTCGCCGGCGTTCTCTCAAAATAGCGGGGCGCAGCCCCTCAACGTGCGGGGCACCATCGTGTCTTCGACTGGCCAGGAACTGACCGTCAGGACGCGCGAAGGTAAAACTGTCCCGATCGCCTTGGAGAAGGGGTGGATGGTATCAGGTGTCGCACGGGTAGGCCTCGCCGACATCAAGCCTGGTGACTATGTCGGCATCGCTTCGCTCCCGACAAAGGACGGAGGCGATGGCGCGCTCGAGGTATTGGTCTTCCCGCCAGCTCTCAAGGGAGCCGGCGAGGGCAGCTTCGGCTGGGATCTGAAGCCGAACAGCACCATGACCAATGCAACAGTCGCGGACGCGGTGAAAGGTGTTGATGGCCAGACCGTCACGGTCTCCTTTCATGGCAAGGAGAAGAAGATCGCGGTTCCCGATGGCACACCCGTCGTCACACTTGCCCCGGCCACGGAAGCAGACCTAAAGCCCGGCGCGGCCGTCTTTGTCTCAGCGGAAAAGAATCCAGCTGGCACTATCGCGGCACATCAGGTCGTGGTTGGCACCAACGGCGTCGTTCCTCCGATGTGAGCCGAGATGTCGCCGGCCTGGTTTCCGCCTCCAGGTCGGCGACTTCGCAGCCCTCTAGCCAATCCAACTCACCGGGACTGACCTCATGTTTGCACCCACGCGCCACCTACCGCAGGAACAATGCGGCGAAACCATCTTCATCCGGCGTCACTCCGGCGTCACGCGGTTGACGCATTGGGTGAATGTCGTCTGTCTCAGCGTCCTCATCCTGAGCGGCCTCCAGATCTTCAATGCCTACCCGCGGCTCCACTGGGGTCAGGTTGGCGCCGATGCTGATCCCGCTTTCATAACGATCGGCGCCACTGGCGACAGCGGCGCCCCGCGGGGCCACCTTACGATCGGCAGCGTCTCCATCCCCACGACTGGCGTGCTGGGCATGTCACAGGAGAACGGTGCATGGATCCCAAGGGCCTTCCCGGCCTGGCTGACGCTTCCGTCTTATCAGGATCTGGCCGCTGGCCGGCGCTGGCATTTCTTCTTCGCCTGGATCTTTGTCATTAACGGCTTGGTCTATCTCAGCTTTGGCATCCTCAGCGGCCACTTCCGGCGCGACCTCGCGCTGCATCGCCGGGAGTTGACGCCCCGCCACCTCGGGCAGGAGATCATCGACCATGCCCGGCTGCGATTTCCGACGGGCAGTGACGCCCGGCACTACAACGCCCTCCAGAAGCTTACCTATATTGGCGTGGTTGCAGTGTTGCTGCCTACCATGCTGCTGACCGGTCTTACCATGTCACCCGGGGTGAACGCGGTCTTTCCGTTCCTCCTGGACCTCTTCGGAGGACGTCCGTCCGCACGCACAATCCACTTCATCACGGCATCACTGCTCGTGCTCTTTGTCCTGGTTCACCTTGCCATGGTGATCCTCTCCGGGACGTGGAACAACATGCGGTCGATGATTACCGGCCGCTACGCCATCCGGCAGAAGGGACCTGACGCATGACTCTCTTTTCACGCCGCCGCTTCCTGATCGGCAGCGCTCTCGGCGCCAGCGGAGTTGCCCTAACGGGCTGTGACGGCTGGGGACTCGACTCCGAGCCGGGTGCGGTCATCCGCTCAGCCGAAAGTCTTACGATGAAGGTCCAGAGGCTGCTTCAGGGTCGCGACGCCCTGGCGCGGGAGTATTCCGAGGCTGATATCTCGCCGATCTTCCGCGTCAACGGCACAAGCCGGCCGGACAGCGAGGAATATGCGAAGCTCGTCGATAGTGGATTCGCGGAATGGCGGCTGAAGATCGACGGTCTTGTCCCTGGCGTCGTCGGAACTTGCGGGCATGGATTGCCTGGTGACAGATATGCACATGCCGGGAATGAACGGTCTCGAACTACAGCGTGAATTGCAGCGGAAGGGCATTTTCGTCCCGGTCATCCTCCTTACTGCCTTCCCGACGGACGAAGCACGACTGGTCGCCGCAGAGCTGGGAATTGCGGACTTCGTGCCAAAGCCAACGGATCCCGAGGCTCTGCTGGAGCGGGTCACTCGTTTGGTTAGGAGGTGAGCCTGCAGCACGGCCAGAAAGTGCAGCAGCAAAGACTGCAGAAGAGGATGGCGGAGATGGCGAACGATGAGGGAGATGCGCTGGTTTGCGTAGTGGATGACGATCCGGAGGTCCGCCGCTCGCTGGATAGCCTGCTCCGCGCCACAGGCTATGACGTCCGGACTTTTGCGGGCCCCGACAGCTTCCTCGCCTTCGAAGAGGCTGAAAACATAGCGTGCTTGATACTGGATGTCCGACTGGAAGGCGCCGATGGCCTCGATTTTCAGCAGATGTTGGTAGAAAGCGCCATGCCGGTGCGAACAATCCTGATGAGCGGCTATGGGGACATTCCCATGAGTGTGCGAGCGATGCGCGCGGGCGCCATTACATTCCTGTCCAAGCCGTTCAAGGAAAACGAGTTGCTCGCGGCAATCGAGGAGGCTGTCGAACAGTATCGCACGAAACGAGCCGACTTGCTTCAAGATGCCTCGCTGCGCGCCCGGTTCGACCTGCTTACTGAGCGCGAACGGGAAGTGCTCGGTCTCGTGACGGCGGGTCTGATGAACAAACAGATTGCTGGGCGGCTGGCCCTGAGCGAAATCACCGTCAAGATCCATCGCGGCAACCTGATGCGGAAGATGCAAGCGCAATCGCTTGCTGACCTAGTTCGCATGGCCGAACACTTAGGCGCACGGGCAAGGACCTCGCGCTATGGCGGTTAGATCATCTGCAATGAGGCAAAGCTAGTCGACGGTTCGCAATCGCGGATGACATGCTTACCGAAGGCGAAGCGGTTAGATCCCGGCATACCACTCGTAGCCACGGTCCTCCCAGAAGCCGCCATTGCCGCCCCAGAGGCCTGCGAAGCTGTCGACAATTTCGATCCTCATAATATACTTCGCCTGCTTGTAGCCGAGCTGCCGTTCGACCCTGAGGCGCAGTGGTGCGCCATGCCCGACCGGGAGGTCCTGTCCGTTCATGGCATAGGCGAGGATGGTCTGCGGATGGAAGGCGTCGATCAGGTCGATGCTCTCGTAGTAACGGCCGCTGCCATCGAGGGTCCGTTCCAGTTCGTCCGCGCAATAAAACACCGCGTATCGCGCCGTTGCCTTCAGCCCGGCGGATGCGAGAACGCTGCCGAGGGAAACACCCGTCCACTTGCCGATCGCGCTCCAACCTTCAACGCAGTCATGCCGCGTAATCTGGCTGCGCGCCGGATACCTCTTCAGATCAGCCAGTGAGAGGTCTTGGACACCGTCACCTTTGGTTTTGGAGAAGTAGCCTATTCCTTCGTACCAAAAGGCGCTCTTTATCACTATGCTGACAACCTTCAGCGGCCTCATGACCCTGAGAAGGCAAAGGAGCTTCTGGCCGCTGCAGGCGTCAGCGGTCTTACGCTCAACTACATCGTGAACGCCGGCAACGAGGTTGACGAGCAGATCGCGGTCCTTCTCCAGCAGCAGTTGCAGGCGGCCGGAATCACGGTCAACCTGCAGAAGATGGATCCCAGCCAGACCTGGGATACGCTCGTCGCCGGTGATTATGACCTGTCGGTCATGTACTGGACGAACGACATTCTCGACCCCGACCAGAAAACGACCTTCGTCGTGGGCCATGACACCAACATGAACTACATGACCCGTTACAACAACGAGAAGGTCAAGGAACTTGTTGCTGCTGCCCGTCTTGAAATGGACCCGGCAAAACGCGAGCAAATGTACGTCGACATCCAGAAGATGTCCAAGGATGACGTCCACTGGATCGACCTCTACTACAGCCCCTTCATCAACGTCACCCGAAAGAACATCGAGAACTTCCACCAGAATCCGCTCGGCCGCTTCTTCTTGGAAGACACCGTGAAGAACTGATTGTCAGCCTTCCTCCCGACTGGGCTAACGTAAAAAGGCCCGTCCGGCGATGTCGGACGGGCCTTTGATGTCTCTGATGCTCTTTAGCGTCCTACGGGACGATATTCGATGTTTCGGGCGAGCCAGCAACCGATCGTCAATCCACTGACGGGTCCGCTGCCGCTCCTGTGGACCTGGACCGTCCAGTCTCCCGGTGCTGGTGCATCCATCGAACGCCGGCACGGCAGTGTCCAGATATCCTGCCCCGCGGGATAAAGAGGTGTCATTTCGCCCGTGCCAAGGAAGCCTTCGAAGAAGCCGTAGAACACCCCGTTCGTTTCCACGATCTCGAGAAATGCATCAAGCTCGCGAGCGTGGTACCGCCCAGCAATGTCCCGCACGGGCTCACCTGAAACCTCTTTCGCGCTGCCGCGCAGGTTCTCCCTCCAGCGCTCGAACTCCATCTCGTCGCCGCGTCGGGTTAACGTCATGGCGGGTGAGCGGGCGGTGTTGTCGTCTCCAATCGTCAGGCGCTCCGGCGACCCCGCAAACGTTGCCTTGAGGCCGCTGTGGCCGGGGGCGAGCGTCATCAACAGGCCTGTACCAGGGTCGAGATAACGTCCTTTCCAGGCGGGATCGGCTGGCGCTTCACCTGGCGTCTCCCGCGGAAGCCCAAGCGCAGCCTTCATGAGGTGCCGCGCTGCTGCCTGGGCATCGCCCTCGTGGTTAAACAGAACGACGACGGACAGTCGCTCGGACGCAGCATGGATCCGGTGGCAGCGGAAGCCACGCAGGGCCCCGCCGTGTCCAGTCGTCGGCGTCTCCCCCACCATGTCATGGGCAAGACCGTTGCCGTAGGGCGCCTCGTTGCCGTCCGAGAAGACCTGAGGGCTTGAAAGCCGTCGGTAGAGTCCGGTCTCATCCTCACGTGTCCGATCGATGAAGCGCTCCCATGCGAGCATGTCGTCCAGCGACGCGGATATGCCGGCGTCTCCGGTCCAGTAGATCCTGTTCGTCGCGGGGAAGAAGCCGGTCGTGTCGTTCCCTTCGTGGCCGACGACGCCGTCAGCGGGCGTGGTTGTATCCGGAAGAAGTTCGGCCGTTTCCATTCCTGCGAGGTCAAAGATCCGCTCGCGGTAAAGCTTTCCGAGAGAACGTCCCGTATGATCCTCGATCACGTCGGAGAGGATGCGGAAGTTGCCGTTTGAGTAGGAATATCGGCTGCCCGGAGCAAATTGCGTGGTGCGCATGCGCGCAAAGAGCGGCTTGGCGTCCTCCCTTCGGAACACGCCCTCGGCATCGGCGCCGTGCAGCACCGTCAATGCCCAGTAGTCTCGGAGGCCAGATTGGTTGTTGCAGAGATGACGGATGCTCGGCCGCGTTGTCTCGAGGTTCGGCAGGTATGTTTGCAGCGCAGCGTCGAAGCGCTCCAGTTCTTCGCCGAGATCCTGCAGGACGCCACAGGTGAACTGTTTGCTGATCGAGCAAATCGGAAAGCGGGTTTGCGCCGTCACCGGCAGATGCTTTTTGGGGTCGGCGTATCCCCAGGTATGTTGGAGGACGATTTCACCGTCTTTGACGATGCCGATTGCGCCGCCGGGACCGTGTGTCTTTTCAGCAAGCTGATACGCTTCACGCATCAAGCTTTTGATATCGATCGATGTCGTCATGAGGATTTTCTTGTGCTGGGGAGGATGTTGCGTTTCAACCCCTAACAGGCACCTCGGTCAAGCGAAACCCGCTGCGTTCCAAGCAGACGATGAGGTATAGGGCCGGGATCTACAGTGCCCACAGGCACGACGCAAACCGGAGTCGGCTTGCGGGGCTGCCGGACCTGCTGCCTGCCTTGCTCAGTTCCCGTACTACCCCCGATCATCGAGGATCCTCGGGGATCAACTTTTCGAGGTTGAGCCCGACTGCATCGCCGAGTTTCTTCATGGTCGGCAGCGTTACGGCCATGTCGAGAATGGCGTTGACGGTGTGATCGACCGGTGAGGCTGGACGCTCCCCACCGTCGCCGGCGCGACCAAGCCCGGTGATGTGGTTGATCGAAATGCCTTTGATCTTCTCTGCCGGCTTGACCATTTCGCCAATGATTGCGGGAAGGGCTGCGAGCCGCGCCTTTTCAAGCTCCATCGCTGCGAGTTCCGGTGAGCGACTATTTTCGGCCTTTATGCGCGCGGCCTCGCCGTCTGCTTCAGCCTGTTTGAGAATCCGCAGCGTTTCGGCTTCCTCGCGCTTGATGAGGCCACGGGTCTTGGCTGCAATCTGATCGCTCTCCGACGTAATCTTTACGCGAGCTGCCTGGGCTTCCGCGTCCTGCTGGGCGGCCAGCAGCGCCAGTTGCTTGCGGCGTTCCGCTTCTGCGAGTTGTCTCAGCGTCGACAGTTCCTCCTCGGCTTTGATGATGGCAGCCCTGGCCTCGGTGGCCTCAGCCTTTGCCTGGCTTTCCTCGCGGCTCTTGGCAGCGATCTCGATTGCCCGGTCCTGCTCGGCGATTTCAAGCGCACGCGCCTGCAGGATCTCCGCCTCGCGTATCACCTGTTCACGTGCCAGCGCCGCGGTCTGGATCGTCCGCTCCATTTCGATGCGCGCTTCGGCTGCGGCGGCCTCGGCCTCGGCCTTGCGGCGGGCGACCTCCGCCAGCTGTTGTGCGAGCAAGAGTTCGATCTCCTGTGTCTGCTGGATCTCGGCGCGGCGCTGTTCAAGCTCGATCTCCAGCTTGCGACGGTTGGAGTCCACCTCCGCACGGCGGACGCTGACCTGGCTTTCACCCTCGATCTCGGCCCGTTCCTTCTTGGACTCGGCGATGACTTCGGCCAGCCTGCGCATGCCCACGGCGTTGAAGGCGTTGTTCTCGTCGAGCGCCGAAAACGGTGTCTGGTCGAGCGAGGTCAATGAAACGCTATCAAGCTGCAAGCCGTATTTCGACAGCGTGCCGGCGAGCGAATCGTGCACCTGGCGAACGAACTCGCCGCGGCTTTCATGCAGTTCGTCCATGGTCATCTGCGCGGCGACGGCGCGCAACGCATCGACCATCATGCCGTCGATCAGAGATTTCAGCTGGTCCGGCTGAAAGGTGCGCCGTCCGAGTGTCTGCGAAGCGCGCACCACCGCTGCCTCTTCTGGCACGACCGACGTATAGAACTCCGCGCCTACATCGATGCGCATGCGATCCTTGGTGATCAGCGCGTGGTCGCCGGTGCGGGCGACATCCATGCGGATCGTCTGCATGTTCACGCGGCTGACCTCGTGGAAGTAGGGAATTGCCAGCGTGCCGCCGTCGATCACTACCTTGCGTCCGCCGATGCCGGTGCGGATGAGGCTCACCTCGCTGGTGGCGCGTTCGTAAAACCATGCCGCCAGTAGGATGATGGCTGCCGCGATGACGAGGAGGAGAATGATCCAGCCCAGAATGCCCATGGTCTTTTCCTTATCCCTTGTCGATCAGAACTGCGGCGGGAAGTGGCGGCCGCCGCGATCAAGCGTGATCCAGCGTAGTTCGGTAAAGGCATCCAGCGACCAGCGGCCGCCATAACGGCCAACGCCGCTCGCCTTGGTGCCGCCGAACGGAACATGCGGTTCATCATTGATATTCTGGCAGTTCACGTGGCAGATGCCGGTTTCCAGCCGTTCGGCAACACGCAGGGCGCGAGCCTCGTCTCGTGACCAGACGGCGGCGGTGAGCCCGTATTCGGTATCGTTGTTCAACGCAACTGCCTCGGTTTCATCGCGGAACGGGCAGACCACCACGACCGGGCCAAAGGTCTCATCGTGCCAGATGTTCATGGAGCTGTTGACATTGGTCAGCACCGTCGGCTCAACGAAATTGTCCCAGGCGCGGCCGCCGAGTTCCACCCGCGCGCCCTTGGCTACGGCGTCGTCGATCAACGCCTTGACGCGCAGTGCCTGACGGTTGTTGACCAGCGGGCCAATGATGTTGGAGGGGTCGTTGGTGTGGCCGGTCTTCAGCTTGCGGGCACGAGCGAGGAACTTGTCCATGAAGGGGTCAAAGACCTTCTCGTGCACCAGCAGCTTCTCGGTGGACATGCACACCTGCCCCTGGTGCATGAACGAGCCGAAATTGGCGGCGCGGGCAGCGGCGTCGAGATCGGCATCTTCCAGCAGGATCATCGAATCCTTGCCGCCGAGTTCGACGCAGACCTTCTTGAGATAGGCGCCGCATTTGGCAGCGATCTGACGGCCGACGGCGGTCGAGCCAGTAAAGCTGATGGCTTTGATCCGCGGGTTGGAGATCATTTCATCGCCCACCGCGCCGACGCTCTCGCGCGAGCAGGTGACGACGTTGAACACGCCGGGCGGGATGCCTGCTTCCTCGAGGATTTCGGCGAAGTAGAGGCCGCCGGAATAGGGTGTGTCCTCGGATGGTTTCAGCACTACCGTATTGCCGACGGCGAGTGCTGCCGCAAACCCGCGCGACGTGAGGATGCCTGGCATGTTCCACGGACTGATGACACCGACGACGCCGAGCGGAAAGCGCGTCGCCATCATGAACTTGTGGTGCTCGGAGGGCAGCACCTCGCCGATCGACTGGTAGCAGAGAGCGGAAGCGGAGCGGAACACCTCTGCCACGTAACCTGCCTCAAACAGGCCTTTGCCCTTCCAGCCGCCGCCTTCTGCCATGGCAGCCGCACAGAAGTCGTCCTTGCGCCTTTCCCATACGTCAGCGATCTTCAGCAGCATATGAGCGCGCTCGTGGAAGGCGCGGGCCGACCATTCGCCGAATGCCGCCTGTGCCGCATCAATGGCGCGGCGCATGTCGGCGGCCGATCCATCCGGGATGCGGGCATAGACCGTGTTGTCCGAGGGATTGAGATCCTCGAAGGTGCGAGCGGCAGGAATCCACTGCCCGCCGATGTAGAGCCCCTTGACCGTGGGCGTGGGTTTGACGACGTCAAGCATGGGCTAATCTCCTCAGCTTCGGCGCGGATCGCGAGGTGCTGTCCGGGCGCGGATCGCGGCCTCCTCGATCTCTTTTAGAATGGATTGCAGGCGATCCTGGCTGTTGCCGGGACTGGTGGAAGGCATGTGCGGCATGGTAGGTGCCGTGAAAATTGGTGAACGAGGTGGAGCGGCGGGCAGGGCATTGCCGTAGCGCTCGCGGCTGGATTGGCTCGCCAAGCTCACGAGCTCGCCGATCGAAAGGCCGTTCAACAAGGCGTCGACTTTGCCGCGCATGGCAGGCGCGGGCGGCGAGGACGGGGCTGGCGTGATCGGCGCCTCATCCACCTGCCTGAAGTTTCTTGCGACTTCGGGGTATCGCGTCTCTCGGCTGCCGGGGATTGGCGGGCTCAGCGAAGCGGAGGCTGAGGGAGGAGCTGCCTCCTGGCGAACGGGAGCGGCAGTCGACAATCCGGCCAGCGCTGCAGCCGCGATATCGTTAGGCGAAGGCCCCGTTGTGCGCGCCGGCGCATAGCTTGACGTCGGTACCGGAGCGGATATCGTGGGTGTCGCCGCGGGTTGTGCTGCCGGAAGGTGGCTCGATGCACCCGCGCGACGACCGCCGCCACCGAGATAGGCCGCCTGCACCGCCGGGTCCTTGCGTAGATCTTCGGCCTTGCCCTCATGGATGATACGGCTGTTTTCCAAGAGATAGCCGCGGTCGGCGATAGCGAGGCTCTGCCTGGCGTTCTGCTCCACCAGCAATATGCCGATGCCGGTATCCCGCACAGTTTTCAGCGCCTGGAACAACTCCTTGCAGAGCAGCGGAGAAAGGCCGAGCGAAGGTTCATCGAGGGTCAGCAGCACCGGATTGGACATCATCGCCCGGCCGATCGCGACCATCTGCTGTTCGCCACCTGACATGGTCCGCACCACCTGCCGGCGCCGCTCGTGGAGCTTCGGAAACAGCCTGAGAACACGTTCCAGGTTGCCGCTTTCCTCGTCGCGGGCGCGGGGTGCATGTGCACCCAGCCGAAGGTTTTCCGCCACCGTGAGATCGCCGAAGACGCCGCGTCCTTCCGGCACCAGCGCGATACCTTCATCGACAATGCGATTGGGCGCCAGTCCAAGAATGTCCTTGCCCTGCATGGTGATGGTGCCGCTGGCGCGCCCCTCGCAGATGCCGGATATGGCCTTGAGCAGGGTGGATTTACCAGCGCCGTTGGCCCCCAGGATGACGACGATTTCGCCGCGGCCGATCTTCAGTGACGCGTTTTCAAGCGCGCGATGTTGGCCGTAGGACACCGAAAGACCTTGTACCTCAAGCATCGTCGTCCCCCAGATAAGCGCGGATAACGGCTGGATCTGACAGCACCTCGGTCGGCGTACCCTCTGCAATCTTGGTGCCGGCTGCCATCACCACGCAGCGGTCACACAGCGAGCGGATGGCATCCATCACGTGCTCAACCAGAATGACTGTGCGGCCTTCGTCGCGCAGGCTGCGGATCAGGTGAATGCCTTCTTCCAGTTCGGTCGGGTTAAGACCCGCCAGCCATTCGTCGAGCAACACGACGCGCGGTTCTCCCGCCAACACGCGGGCAAGCTCGACGCGCTTGGTATCGATGTAGGTAAGCTGGCCCACCGTCATGTGGCCACGACCACCCATGCCGACCTTTTCCAGCATGGCCTCTGCCACGGCGTCGGCCTCGTGACCCCAGTGGCGGCGGTGACCGAAGACAGCGCCGGCCTTGACGTTTTCCATGACCGTCATGGATGGCAACAACCGCACCAGCTGGAAGGTGCGGGCGATGCCGCGACGGGCGATATCCTGCGCCTGAAGATGAGTGATCGGCTGGCCACGCAGGCTGATCGAACCGGCCGATAGCGGAAAGGCGCCGGAAATCAGGTTCAGCGTTGTTGATTTGCCGGAGCCGTTCGGGCCGATCAGGCCGAGGACCTGATGTTCGGTGACGTCGAAATCCATGCGGTTGACGGCGACGAGGCCGCCGAAACGCTTCGTCACACCACGCAGCGAAAGCAGCGCCGTCATGCGAAGCCCTCCGAGTTCCGCATCCGTCGCCTAGCGGCGTCGACCAAGCCGACAAAACCCTTTGGCAGCAGGTAGACAATGACGAGGAAGCAGACGCCGAGCAGCAGCGTCGTCTGGTTGGGGAAGGAGGCTGAAATTCCTTCCCACAGGAAGGTGAAGGGGATGACGCCCACCAGCGGCCCCCATAGCCGACCGGTTCCACCGAGCAGCGCCATGATCACCACCTGGAAGGACAACATCGGCGTGAATGCAAGAGCCGGCTCCAGATAGACGTAACGCGGCGCAAGGATGGCGCCGGTGATTGCCGCCACCGCGCCCGGCACCATGAACAGCAGGATCTTTGCCCGTGCGGTGTTGATGCCAGAATGGCGCGCCACCTGTTCATCTTCGCCGATGATGCGCAGCGCAAAGCCCAGGCGCGAGCGGCCGATCAACCAACCCAGCAGCCATACGAGCGCCGCAAGGCCGAGCAACTGCCAGTAAATGTGCGCCTCGGTGATCTGCGTCAGAACATAAATGCCCTTGGTGCCGGAAATGTTCTGGATCCAGGTGATGGCTTGCCGAACAAATTCCGCGAGTCCCAGTGTGAAAATGACGAAGTAGACGCCGGAAAGCCGGAGCGTCGCGAGACCGACGAGCGCTGCCATGACCGCGCCGATGACACCGGCGATCGGCAACAGGGTCCAGTAGGGCAGGTGCTGGATTCCGATGCCGGTGACGTAGGCGCCTACACCGAAGAAGGCGGCTGTCGCCAGCGAGATGTAATGCGTCGGACCGGAAAACAGCGCCCAGCTGGTGGCAAGCACCGTGTACATGGCGATCGTCACGCCGATTGTCAGATTGTAAGCGCCCGAGCTCAACGGCAGGCAGGCGGCGATGATGAGGGCGATGGCGCAGAGGGCAAGACTGCCCCAGTCGCGGGATGACAGGGCCGTCATGTCGTCGGCCTCCCGAATAGGCCCTGCGGTCGAAACAGCAGGATGACGACGAACAACAGGTAGGCGGCGGCCAATGTCAGGCCGGGATCGATCATCCGGGCGACGAAGGTTTCGAGCAGGCCGAGCAATAGTGCCGCGACGATTGTGCCGCGGACATCGCCGACGCCGCCCATGATGACGATCACAAGCGCCTTCAAGGTGAAGATCACGCCGGTTGAGGCATCCAGTGTGAGAAAGGTGGAGATCAGTGCGCCGCCGGTCGCGGTGACCGCCCCACCGAGTGCAAAGGCGAGGGCTGCCGTGCGCCGCACGTCGATACCGACGAGGCGCGCGCTGTCCGGCGCGACAGAAATGGCGCGGATCGTCATTCCGGCGCGGCTTCGGGCGAGCCACAGCAACAGTGCGCCGCAGATCAAGACCGCCGAGACGAAGGCTGCAACGCGGTTGGCGCCGTAGGTATCACCGAAAATTTGGATGGGCGTCGAGAGATAAGAATAACTGAAATAGTCGCCACCGAAAAAGGCAAGCATCAGTCCGACCGCGACAAACGAGAGGCCGAACGTGGTCAGGATCGCGTCGACTTCCAACTGGCCGCGGGATCTGGCTCGTTTCACGAGGGGACCCAGGAAGATCACGTAGATCAGCCAGTTGAGCGCGAACGCCGCCGGTGCCACGAGAAACACCGTCAGCAATGGGCTGATCTGGCTGCCGGTCCAGAACCAGAAGGCGACGAACCCACCGGTGACGAGCATTTCGCCATTGGCGAGGTTCATGATGCGGGCCATGCCATATTGCAGGTTGAGCCCCATCGCGATCAACGCGTAGGTTCCACCCAGCAGCAGCCCTGTTATCAAGACATCCATACTTTTCCCCGGCAGTCTCAGGTCCTCGGGTTTTGGTGTGGCAGGCGGTGGTGCAGCCCCCTCATCCGGCTTCCGCTTCGCCCTCTCTCCCGGAGGGAGAGGGTGGTTGGAAGTTGCAGCATGGTCATTTCTCCCCACTGGGAAGAAAGTGCCGGCAGGCGGATGAGGAGGCTACGTTTCACGCATCCTACGTGGAACCCAGAGGGATTTTCATGGCCTGGCTTACTGCCAGGCGCCCTTCTTCTTCACTTCCACCGCGCCATCGCGCCCGGTGGAGGCAACACCCTTGAACACGCCATCCTGCCACTGGCCGACGGTCCAGAACGCAGCGTTGTTGTTGTTCTCATCGAACTTGATCGGCCCTATAACGGTATCGAAGCTGTTGTCCTTGACGTGCTTGATGATCGCGGCATTGTCGAAAGATCCGACGGCTTCGATCGACTTCTCAAGGATCTGGAATGAGGAATAGACCATGGCGCTTGCCCAGTAGTCTGGCTTGGCTCCCGTCACCTGCTCATGACGCGAGGCGTATTCCTTGAACGCATCGCCATCGGCATGAACGCCGCCGATGCCAAGCACACCCTCGGCGCCGGCACCAAAGCGGCCGGCATAGGCCGGAAACGCCGTGGCCACTGCGGTGAAGAACGCGCCGACCTTGAGATCTTCGACGATCGCCTGTTCGGTGAGCGCAAATGTGTCCGGCGGATAGGACCAGGCGATGAACGCATCCGGTGCCGCCGCTTTGGCAGCCTTCATGACCGGGGAAAGGTCCTGCGTGCCAAGCGGATATGAGGTCTCGTAGACAAGTTCGAAGCCAGCTTCCTTGAAGGCTGGCTTGGCTTCGCCCATAAGCTCAATGCCGAACGCGTCGGCGACGTTGACCATGGCGAGCTTGTTGCCGATGTCGCCACGTTCCTTCAGCTTCACCATGGTTTCCACCACGCTTGCCACGGTTGGCTTGGCGCCGCCGAGCGTGATGAAGACGTTGGGGAACTGCTTGGAAAGCTCATCCGCCTTGTCGGTGGTGGCAGTCGAGGTGATCATAGGCAGACCGTAGCGTGCGTAGATCGGTGCCGCCGCGAGGTTCAAACCGGTGGAATAGGGGGGCAGAACGACCTTCACCTTGTCCTGGTCGACAAGGCGCTGAACGGCCTTGATCGTCTCGCCGGGATTGGTCTGGTCGTCATACTCGATTGCTTCCAGCTTGTAGGTGGTCGCGCCGACCTTCAGCCCGCCGCGGGCGTTGACGTCGTTGATCCACAGCTTGACGTTCGGCCAGTAGCTTACGGCAGCGCCGCCGGCCAGAGGACCGGTTTTCGGCGCGACGGCGCCGATCTTGAGCACCTCCTGCGCCAGAGCCGGAGCCCCGGCGACGCTCGCTGCGAGCGCCAGTGCCGCAAGTCGCGTGAATGTCCTGCGTTTCATGTCCTTACTCCCTCCCGTTATTGAACATTTTCAGACGTGCTGGCAGTCGACGGACGGTTCCTCCCGTTCCGTCATCCATTGTATTTCGGTGAATTCCTCGATCACGGCGCGGCCGCCGAAACGGCCGTATCCGCTTGCCTTCATGCCGCCATAGGGCATGGCAGGGTCGTCGCAGACCGTCGTGCCGTTGATGTGCACAGCACCTGCCTCGATGCGTCTGGCAACGGCGCGGGCGCGAACGAGATCGCGCCCGAATACGGCTGCCGCCAGCCCATATTCCGTATCGTTGGCCACGGTGACCGCCTCGTCGGCATCCGCGACACGGACGATACCTACGAGTGGGCCGAAGATTTCCTCCTCGTAGATCCGCATCCCGTAGGCGACGTGGTCGATGATCGTCGGCTGCATCAGCGTGCCAGCGTTCTCTCCCCCGGTCACAAGAACCGCACCCTTGGCCAAGGCGTCGTCGACCAGGCCGCGCAGCCGGGCGACGGAGTCAGGGCCGATGATATGACCGAAGGGTGCCTGCCCCGAGAGGATGTCGCCACGCAGCCGCTCCGCTTCGGCTCTCAGTTTCGCGGCAAAGGTATCAGCGACTGCTTCCTCGACCACGATACGGTCTGTCGACATGCAGACCTGTCCCTGGTTGAAGAAAGCGCCGTGGGCTACGGACTTCGCTGTTGCATCGAGATCTGCGTCCGCCAGCACCACTGAGGACGCCTTGCCGGACAGCTCCAGCAGGCAGCGCTTCAGATGGCGTGCCGCCGATGCCGCGATCTGGCGGCCGACACGCGTTGAGCCGGTGAAATTGACCCGCCGCACCGCGGGGTGGGCGATCAGCGCATCCACCACGTCATGAGCGTCCTCCGGGGCATTGCTGACAAAATTCAGGACGCCGTCCGGCAGGCCAGCATCGATGAGTGTCTGCACCACCGTTTCGTGCATCTTGGGGCAGAGTTCTGATCCCTTGAGCACAACGGTATTTCCCAGCGCCAGAGGAGCGGCGACTGCCCGCACCGCAAGAGCCACGGCCGCATTCCACGGTGCGAGGCCAAGCACGACACCAGCGGGGCGGCGGATCAGGCGATAGCGGACGCCGGATGGCGCGCCATGCGCGTTCTCCTCGCCTATGGCATCGGCAAGGCTTGCCGCCTGCCTGAGCGTTGCCTGGGCGATCTCCACATTGAAGCGGATCCAATCGGGAGCGGCGCCGACCTCCCGAGCGCCGATAACGCAGAACGTTTCGACGCGTTCCTGAAGCAAGTGTGCGCCACGAAGCAGCAAGGCGGCGCGTTCGGATGGTGCAAGGGCCGACCAAAGGGGGAAGGCTCCAGCGGCCGCGTCGGCGGCGGTTTCGGCCTCGGATACGCCGAAGGCAGCGGCGAGCGTTAGAACAGCGCCCGTGACCAAGTCGCGGCGTTCATAAACACGCTCCTCCAGTGCGGAGACTGCGGCGCCCCCGACAATACCCCTTGCCACGAACATTCGTCCTCCCAAACGGTTGCTCGTATTCCCCCAAGGCCCGCGATATCGTGAAGTTCATCACTGGCCACGAGCGATATTCTCGTTGACATGGTGACAGAGTAAATGACGATTTGTGGGAATGTATTTTCGATCTGAGGGGATTGGAGTGCTGGAACCACGCCAGGCTATTGCGACTGCCACGACGCGACCGGAGGTTCCGGTTCGGGCGGAGCGGTTTCGCGCTGCGCTGCAGACCCGCGTGCTGGGGCGGGCTGGGCTCGGCGAAGCCGGAAATGTGCGCGCGATGATCCTGGAAAAAGGCGAGGCAGTGCTGCTTTCGTCAAACGATGCCGTGCTACCGATGAGCGGCCCGGTCATGGGTTGGTTTCCATGGCGGGAAGGTATGCGGCTTGAGCTCGCTGCCGGCGCGCAGGGCACGCATCTGCTGTTGGGTATCGTCACGCTGAATAGGGTGCTGCAACGGCATGCGGAAGCAACGCAGTTACGATTCCTGGTGGAACGGCCCGCCTTCATTCGTCTCGGAGGCGATAATGCTGCCGGCGATGCGGTGGCGGCGTGTTTCAATGGCGTATTGAGAGAAACACTCACGCCGGGTCCCATGTCCTCGGCGGTGGTGGAGTCGCTGTTGCATGTCCTGCTGGTGCATCTCCATCGCGGTCAGCCGACAAGCAACGGCGCCGGCTCCGAAGCCGGAAGCATCACTGCGCTGGCGGAACGGTTCAGGGTCCTGGTGGAAGGTCACTTCCGGGATCGCTGGACCGTGGCGCGCTATGCCGCCGAACTCGGTATTTCCCGGGATCGTTTGAACGACATCTGCATCCGCGCCCATGGGCGCCCGCCAGCCAGGCTGATCCGGGAGAGGCTGATGCTCGAGGCGCGCATCTATCTTGAAAACTCGCCACTGGCACTCGGCCAGATCGCCGACGTGCTGGGCTTTGCCGGCGCCTCGCAGTTCAACCGCGTCTTCAAGGCTCTGCAGGGACGCTCGCCCGGTCGCTATCGCGAGGAACAGCGGCGGCTGGCCAAGGCAGGGTCGGCGCCGGCCGGGGCGCCTTACGCATGGCCGTGAGAACGATGCGCCCCGGAGGGGGCCGGTCAACAAGGTGTGAGACGCCTTGCAAGGCGAGGCTTCAGTTCCTCCCAGAAACGGGAGTCCAGGCATAACCCTCTAAAACCATTGGGAGTGTTGGCGGACTTGCCCGGCACCGCCATTGTTCGCAGATCGTGAAAACTGCGGACATCATCGCTGCAATTGCATGTGAGCGACGGCATCCCGATCCTTAAGCGACAGGCCAATAACATTCCGTGGCCTGGAAGCAGTAAGGAACATTATCATGAAGAAGACATTTGCAATTGCTCTTTTGGCTGCAGCCCTGGGCGGCACTTCCGCCTTCGCAATTGAACCGATCCCGGGAAGCATCACCTATACCAATCCGTCCAAGGCAAGGCTGATGAAGTCACCGGTTGGAAGCTCCCTTTCCCATAGCTTCTACGCAGATGGGAACCGCTACAACGAACGCTACATCGTTCAGCCGGACCATTCGCTAAAGCTCGTTGGTCGGTGGGAATCATCCGACGGTTGAACGTAGTCGGCGGGTCCGTTGGCAATGGGATGCCGTATCCTCAGTGCATTCTGCGAAGACCCTTGTGCAGGCGATGCGTCGAAGCTGTCTAGCAAGCAGGCTAGAACCGCTTCAGCGTCGCGAAGTGTGCCGTGATCATGTCTCCGTTGACGAGATGCGGCGCTAGCGTAGACTGGCTCCCTGACTTGAGGGGAGCTGGTAATGTTTGATGCCCATCTCAATCACCCAGTGGGTGCGTTGGCGCCAGAGCAATTGGCGATGCTGCAGCGGGTGTTCGATGACGCCTGCGAGGCCTCCGGCATCAAGAAGGGCACGTCTCGCGCAGAAGGCCTGGCCGCGGTGCTGATGAAACTCTACAACTCCGGCATCCGCGATCAGACGACGCTTGAGAACATGCTCTCCGACGTCCACCGGATCTAGCTGGACCGTCGCTCGATGCAGCGGTAGCTGGGTCCAACTCATGAGGTATCGAGACTGTCGCTGTAGTTTTCCATTGAGTGGGTCAGAGGCGTGAACCTCTGACCCATTTCGCCTGGTCTATGAAGTTGACCCCGGGCGGCAACACGGGCCTCAAGCGGCAACCGGCGTCCCCTTGAAGGACCTGTACTGGCGCAAAAGCACCGGAAGTATGAATGCGGCTCCGACCAGCGACGAGATGAGTTCGGGCACGACGAGAAGGATTGCTGCCAACGTCAGCAACAAGCGTTCCCACTTCAGCGTCCTGACCAGGAGGAACCCGGAAAGCGCCGCACCCAGGCACGTTATTCCTGCAACGCAGCCGAGGAAGGCTAGGGTAAAATTGCTCCAGGAGAAATCAGCCGTAACGAGCAGCAGCGACGGGGAGAAGACGAAGACAAACGGTACAAGCACCTTTCCGAGGCCGAGCCGGAATGCAGTATTACCGGTCTTGAACGGGTCAGCGCCGGCCATGCCTGCTGCAGCATAGGCGGCAAGCGCTACCGGTGGGGTGATATCAGCAAGGACGCCGTAATAGAAGACGAAGAAGTGCGCCACGATAGGCTCAACGCCCAGCATGCCGAGCGTCGGTGCCGCAATCGTCGCCATGATGATGTAGTTGGCAGTCGTGGGAATGCCGCAACCCATCAGGATGCAGACCACGCCCGTCATGATCAGTGTGAACAGCAGAGTCAGGGTCCGCGGTCCAAACCAGGCGGCCGGAACAACCGTGCCGACCCAAGTCGCCATTTCGGCGGCGGTCGTGGTAACGATATAGGAGATCTTGAAGCCGACACCCGTGAGAGTCACCACGCCAACGATGATGCCGACGGTGGCCGCGGCCGCGCCGACCGCAAGCGCGTATTTCGCGCCATCCCGAAGGCCCTCAAGAACCTCGGTAATCGACATCCGCCGGCGCGGATTGAGGAGCCCGACGGCGATACACAGCGTAATTCCCCAAAATGCTGCGAAATAGGGCGTATAACCGGACAGCAGAATGGCGATCAGCACGACGAGCGGGATTACGGTTGGCCAGTCGCGCCGGAAGGCTTCCTTCAGGTCGGGCATCTCCTCGTCGGTCATGCCGCGAAGGCCGTCACGTTTCGCCTCGAAATGCACCTGAACCAGGACACCGAAGAAGTGCATGAAGGCCGGCACGATCGCCGCTAGGATGATCGTCGTGTACGGAAGGTTGAGGAACTCGATCATCAGGAAGGCGGCGGCGCCCATGATCGGAGGCGTGATCTGTCCGCCAGTGGAGGATGCCGATTCCACCGCCGCTGCGAAGGTGCGCTTGTAGCCCAACCGGATCATCGCAGGGATGGTAAGCGAGCCGACGGTGACGGTATTGGCGACAGAGGAGCCCGAGATCATCCCGAACAACGCTGATCCGAAAATCGATATCTTTGCCGGCCCGCCCGCGTATCGGCCGGCGATCCAGGCGGCACAATCAAGAAACAGCTGGCCTAGCCCGATGCGGGTAGCGAACACGCCGAACAGGACAAAGTGGAACACGTAGGTGGCGACAACGCCCAGAGCGATGCCGTAGATGCCCTGGCTCGTCAGATAGAGGTGATTGATCAACTGCGAGAAGGTCGCGCCCGGATGAACGAGGATGCCAGGCATCGCCGGTCCATAAAGCGAGTAGATCATGAACAGGAGGGCGATGATCGGCAAGGGCCAGCCGACCGAGCGGCGGGTCGCTTCCAGAAGCACGAGCACGAGCACGCCTCCCAGCACGACATCCGTCGTGGTCGGATTGCCAACGCGGAAGGCAAGCTCGTCCAGCGGTATGAAGGGCACGTGCATGACGGCTACGACCGCACCGATCGCCAGCGCCCAATCGAACAAGGAGATGCCCAGTGGGCGAAGCAGGCTCGATGCCGAAGCCTCGCCATAGCCCCGCCGCGTGAACGGAAAGACAAGGAAGATCAATCCGAGCACGAACGAAAGGTGGATCCCGCGATGCAGCACTTCCGACAACAGGCCAAAGCCGGCGGTATAGTAGTGGAAGAGCGACAGCACGATCAGCAGCGCGCCGACAAGCCTTGCAGCAAACGGTACGAGCGGCCTGAAACGAATTTCTGAATCGAACTTCTCTTCAAGGGCGCGCGCTTTGGCTTCGTCCAGCTCCAAAGGGGACGTCGTCCTGGTCAAATCTTCGGTCATTGCGGTGCCCCTGAGACGGCTTATACTAAGAGCAATGGGGCGAGCTTGATCTGCTCGCCCCATCCCTGATCGGTGTGTCAGAAGCGTTATTTGAGGACGCCGGCTTCCCGGTAGAACTTCTCGGCACCCGGATGCAGCGGAATGCCGAGGCTGGTCGTAGCATTCTGCAGGGTGATCAACTTGCCCTTCGCATGGCCGGCATCCAGCGCGGCCCGGGTCGCATCGTTCCAGAGCGTCTTGGTGATATTGTAGATCACCTCGTCCGACTGCTTGGCGCTGGTGACCCACTGGGCGGCCACCGAGATCGTATTGGTTTCGCCTACGTCCTTGTAGATGTCGGCCGGGACCGTGTCCTTGGAGAAGAAGGTATATTCCTCCAGTAGCTTCTCGACTTCGGGTCCGTTGATCGGCACCAGCGAGATGCCGCTCGAGGTCGCTAGTTCGGAGATGGCACCGGTCGGGTAGCCTCCAACGAAGAAATAGGCGTCAAGTCCGCCATCGCGCAGACGATCACCAGCCGGACCCGGCTTCAGGTGTTCCGCCTTGATGTCGCTTTCCGTGAGGCCATAAGCGCCAAGAACGATGCGAGCGTCGACGATGGTCCCGGAGCCCGGTTCGTCGATCGAAACGCGCTTGCCCTTCAGGTCGGCAACCGAGTTGATCCCGGCGTCCTTGCGGGCGACGAGGTGGATGGTTTCCGGATAGAGCGTTGCGATCAGGCGAAGATCCTCGACTTTGCCCTTGCCTTCGTAAAGGCCCGTTCCGCTGTGCGCCCAATACGCAACGTCGGACTGGGTGAAGCCCGACTCCATGGACCCGCTCTGGATCGCGTTGATGTTGGCGACCGATCCGTTCGACGCAACTGCGGTCGAAACCAAGCCGGGAACACCCTTGTCGCCCGCACCGGAGATCGCATTCGCGATGAGCCCGCCGATCGGGTAATAGGTGCCCGCTGTTCCGCCCGTGCCGATCCTGAAGAAGCTGGGCGCCTGTGCGCCTGCAATACCGGCGCCAATCGCTACTGCGCCGACGACTGCCGCAACTGCAAAGATCCGTCTGGTGATACTCATGTTGTTCCCTCCCTTGAGTCCATTCAACATGGAGAACCAAGGGAGCTCTTGTCAACCAAGGGAGAGCGTTCGCCGGGTCCAAATCCTCGGCTGTGATGCTAGCGGATCCGACACGTCTGGAGCTCTATCTGCAGCACGATCGGGCATGACAAACCGCATGGTGATGTTAGATCGTGCAGATCGTATTTTGGAATATTCGTTTATAAAAATTTAGCGCCGCAGGGCCCTTATGAGGCGATGCGAATGTTCCCGCTTCGACAGAAGGCATGATGCCTGAATCCAGGAGTTTCTTTCATGCGTCTCGTCGATATTTCCGTTAGCAAGCGCCTCTGGGCAGCTGTCGCCGTGCCTATGCTGGCAGCTGGCTATATTGCTTATGCCCAGAGTTCCGAGCGCCTTGAGACCTACCGCGGCATGAGCAGCATCGTTACGGTCAGCCAGGAGATGGTGAAGATCGGCGGCGTGGTTCACAGCCTGCAGATCGAGCGCGGGTTGACCACTGGATTCCTGACTTCAAGGGGAACAACGAACGGACCGGAGCTTCGCCAGGCGCGAACGGCGTCGGATAGCGCGATGGCCGGCTTTGCCGATGCGATGAACACTATCATGGCGGCGGTCGATACCGATCTTTCATTGGCGCGGCACAGCCTGGAAGACAAACTTGCCAAGATCACCGCTCTGCGCGCGTCGGTCGACCAGCTTAGCGCGAACGGCCAGGACGTCTTTACGACCTATACCTCTGCTATCTCGGAGATCATCGTCCTGGCGGACCGGCTGTCCAACCTGACATCGAATGCCGACATTGCGTTGCGGATGTCCGGTTACGTCGACCTGATGCAGGCCAAGGAGGCCGCAGGCCAGGAGCGCGCCTTCGGTAATGCGTTCATCATCGCCGGCCAGGCTGATCCGGCGCGATTTGGTGCTTTCGCATCGTTCGCCGGTGAGCAGGAGGCACTGATCGCATCAGCGTTCTCCACCCAGGACGAAAGCCAGCGTGCCCAGTACGAGCGCATGCTCGCCGACGTCTCGCCGGTGGTTGAGGATTTCCGCGCCAAGATCGTCGGCAAAGGCCTCGGTGCGCCGCTTGAGGGTCTTGAAAGCAAGACATGGTTTGCCGCCACCACCAAGCGTATCGACACGCTGAAGGAGATCGAGTCCCAGAACCTCAAGCACATTGGCGAGCAAGCGCTTGCGGCCGCGGCTGCGGCCTACCGAGATTTCCTGACCCTTGTGGTGGTCTGCCTCGCGGGTGGCCTGATGACGCTCGCTCTCTCCGGGCTGATGGCGATGACCGTCGTGCGTCCGATCGGGCGCATGGTCGGCGCCATGCGGCGGCTCGCCTCGGGCGATCTCGACTTCGGGCCGGTGACGACTGGCCGCAAGGACGAGATCGGCGAGATGGAACAGGCGGTGCAGATCTTCCAGGAGGCGGCCGTGCGCAACAAAGAGCTGGAAGAAGCTGAGGCGGAGCGCCGCGCTGCGGCCGAGCGCGAACGCATCGCGATGCAACAAAAGGCAGATGCCGAAGCGGAGGCACGCCTTGTCCGCGCGACCGAGATCTTCGCGGCAAGCATGAAGCGGCTGGCTGCCGGTGACATGATGTGCGAGCTGCAGCAGCCGCTCGACAGCCATTTCGAGGGCCTGCGCCAAGACTTCAACGCCTCAGTGCGGCAGTTGCGCGAAACACTGCAAAGTGTCGGCATCTCCATCTCGACCGTTGCTGGTGGCTCTCGCGAAGTCTCGTCGGCATCCGACGATCTTTCCCGCCGTACCGAGCAGCAGGCGGCGTCACTGGAGGAAACCGCAGCCGCGCTTGAAGAGATTACCGCCAATGTTTCGGCGACCTCCAAGCGTGCCGCCGAAGCCCGCCAAGTCGTGCGCGATGCCGAGGCGAAGGCCGGGCAGGCTGGCGCCGTCGTCGAAAATGCAGTCCTCGCCATGGAGCGGATCGAGCACGCCGCCCGCCAGATCGGCCAGATCATCAGCGTGATCGACGAGATCGCATTCCAGACTAACCTTCTTGCGCTCAACGCAGGAGTGGAAGCCGCCCGCGCTGGTGACGCCGGCAAGGGCTTCGCCGTGGTGGCGCAGGAGGTCCGCGAGTTGGCCCAGCGTTCGGCAAAGGCGGCCAGGGAAATCAAGGAACTCGTTGGTAATTCGGAAGCGGCGGTCGGCGAGGGCGTGCGCCTGGTCAGCGACACGGGCACGGGCCTCGGCGAGATCACCGAACTTGTCCAACTGGTCACGCGGCATATGGAGGCAATCGCAACGGCCGCTCAGGAACAGTCGGCCGGCCTGCTGCAGATCAACTCGGCGGTCAACCACATGGATCAGGCGACACAGCAGAATGCCGCAATGGTCGAGGAAATGAATGCCGCAAGCGCTACCCTTGCGCATGAAGGCACGACGCTCAACCAACTTCTCGCGCAGTTCCAGCTCGGCAGCTCCGAATGGACCATTGAGCGGCAGGCCGCGTGACAGGCCTCCGCGGCTTGCTAGCCAGACGTTCAAATATCGGGAGACTGTCAAGCGTCTGACTGAGATGGTAGGCTGGACCGCGCTCGTGCATACGAGAGCCGACGAGGAAGGAGAAGAACGTGTATCTTCGCATCGTCGCTGCGGTTGCGGCCTCCGCCTTGCTGTCCAGCCCTGCTTCCGGGTTCGACGCCGGGGGCTTTGCCATGCAGCAGCATCAACATCAATTGATGCGGCAGCAGAGCACTCCGAACAATTCCAAGGAACAGCCGCGAGCCAGAAGATATAGCAGTCAGGAAAAGAGCCTTCGCGGGAGGCTCCTCCAGCGCAAGCAGCGGCTGCGGATCGAATACGAGCAGCGGGTCAGGCGAGATGGCCGCCCGTCCGCCGATCGCTGGCTCAAGAAGGAAGCCACCCGCCTCGGAAGAGAGGCCGGGCGTGCTGTCCGTGATCTTCGGTAGAGAGCCTGCTCGGGCGGGCTTTAGCTCAAGAACATGCGGATCAAGAGGCTGGCGGCGGTTACCGCACCGACGCCCCCCAACCAGAGGCCGATGAACCAAAACGTCTTCCTGAGGCTGTCATTCGTCAATGATAACCCTCCTCTGGGTCGATCTTCCCGCGGAATACCCAGTAAGCATAGGCGGTGTAGACGAGGATTATCGGCACCAGAACGACCGCGCCGACGAGGAGGAATTCCAGGGAGCTTTCCGGAGCCGCGGCATCCTTGATCGTGAGCACGCCGGGGATCATGTAGGGGTAGAAGCTGATCCCCAGCCCCGCGAAGCTGAGAACGAAGAGGCCGAGTGCTGCGAGGAATGGCTGCAGGTGCTTGTCATGTGTGAGCCCGTGCCAGAGCGCCAACGCGCAGAGGGCGAGCAGCAGCGGCACGAAGGATGAGAAGAAGGCGGCGGGCCAGCCAAACCAGCGCTCAAAGTACATCTCGTTGATGAACGGCGTCCAGAGCGACACGATCCCGATCAACGCCAGAATCGCCAGGCTTAGCGGCCGCGCAAGCTTTGCCGAGCGCGCCTGGATGTCTCCGGTGGTCTTCAGATTGAGCCAGGTGACGCCGAGAAGAGCGTAGCCCACGAGGACCGCGACACCGGTCAGGATCGAGAACGGCGTGAGCCAATCCCACCAGCCGCCCGCGTACTGCCGTCCTTCCACCGCAATGCCCTGCACGAGTGCGCCAAGCGCGATGCCCTGCATCAGGGCTGCGACAGAGGATCCGATCCAGAAGCCAAAATCCCACAGGTGGGACTCGTGGTGCGTGCGCCAGCGGAATTCGAAGGCGACACCCCGGAAGATCAGGCTGACCAGCATCAGTATGATCGGCATGTAGAGCGCAGGCAGTATGATGGCGTAGGCGAGCGGAAAGACCGCCATCAACCCGCCGCCGCCCAGCACCAGCCAGGTTTCGTTGCCGTCCCATACTGGCGCGATGGAATTCGTCATCACGTCGCGGTCGCGGCGCTTGCGGAAGAACGGAAAGACAATGCCGATCCCGAGATCGAAGCCATCGAGCACGACATAGGCGAGGACAGCGAAGGCAATGATGCCGGCCCAGATGAAGGAAAGATCAACGTCCATGATGGCCTCCAAGCGGATGCTCCTGTGCCGCACCAGGAGTGATCCCGGCGGTCCTGATCGGTCCGGCTTCGAGTTCCCGATGCGTATCAAGTGGCGTCGGCGGTCGGCGCATCAGCTTGAGGAGGTAATAGACGCCAATGCCGAACACGATGAAGTAGACTGCGATAAAGATGAGGAGCGACGTTCCGACCGCTGGCGCGGAAACGGGCGAAAGACTTTCGGCCGTCCGCAGGTGCCCGTAGACCGTCCAGGGCTGGCGTCCTACTTCCGTCGTGTACCAGCCTGCAAGCACGGCCACAAAGCCGGAGCCTCCCATGACGACTGCAGAGCGTTGAAGCCATGGGCTGTCGTAGAGCGTGCCTTTCCAGCGCGCCCAGAGCGACCATAACCCAAGTCCCAGCATGAGGAAGCCGATGCCGACCATCACGCGGAAGGTGATGAATGGCATCAGGGCCGGTGGACGCTGGTCGCGCGGCCACTCCTTCAGCCCCTTTATCTCACCATCCAACTGATGCTTCAGGATCAGCGAGCCGAGCTTGGGAACCTCCACCGCATAACGTGTGGTCTCGGCTTCGTCGTCCGGTATCCCAAAGAGGATCAGCGGAGCACCATTGGTGTGTGTTTCGTAGTGCCCTTCCATGGCAGCGATCTTGGCTGGCTGATGCTCCAGCGTGTTCAGTCCGTGAAGGTCGCCGACAAAGATCTGGATTGGGGTAACAATCGCAGCCATCCACATCGCCATGGAGAACATGATCCGCGCCTGCCGGTTCTCCCGGTCCCTGAGCAGGTGCCATGCACCGACCGCGCCGACGGCGAAAGCCGTTGTCAAAAAAGCAGCCAGCACCGTGTGGACCATGCGGTAGGGGAAGGAGGGGTTGAAGATGATCTGCCACCAGTCTTCGGGGATGAACACGCCATTCTCATCGGTGCTGAAGCCTGCCGGCGTGTGCATCCAGCTATTGGCAGAGGTGATCCATGTAGCCGAAATCAACGTGCCGATTGCCACCATCGCCACCGCCACCATGTGCGCGGCATCCCCCACGCGCTTGCGACCGAACAGTGCAATGCCGAGGAACCCCGCTTCCAGGAAGAAGGCGGTCAGTACCTCGTAACCCATGAGCGGACCGATGACTGGACCTGCCTTATCCGAGAAGGCTGACCAGTTGGTGCCGAACTGGTAGCTCATCACGATCCCGGAGACGACGCCCATGGCGAAGGTCACCGCGAAGATCGTCTTCCAGTACTCGAAGAGCTTCAGGTATGCCTCGTCGCGCTTCCAGAGCCAGAGCCCGTTCAGGACGGCGAGGTAGCTGGCGGTCCCGATCGAGAAGGCGGGGAAGAGGAAGTGAAACGAAACGGTGAAGGCAAACTGGATGCGAGCCAGCATTTCCGCGCTTAGTCCGAGAAAGGTCATCGCGGTCCTCATGATAGATCCGTGGCATGCCAGAGCTGCCACGCGATAAGATCATTCGCGCGCAGCACAGCTAGCCGCGCGCGAACCGCATCAAGATGCTCTCAGGAGAAACAACAAACAAGAGCGGCGGACGATATGTATTTCATCGATCTGCTGGTCTGCCCGCGCCTGGTATGGATAAAGGAGCAGACCAGCCATACCGCTTGTTAGCTCCGCCCGTTGATGGTGTCGCTCCAGTATTGATGAAGGACCGATACGTCGCCACTGGTCAGGATGGGCATCGCGCCGTGCAATTGGTCGTCCGTCCAATCCCACCACTTCATTTCCAGCAGCATTGCCACCTCTGTTTCTCCGAACCGGGTGCGGATAGGTTTGGCTGGGTTGCCGCCGACGATGGTGTATTGCTCGACATTGCGCGTCACCAGTGCGCGGGTGCCGATCACGGCCCCGTCGCCGATCCGCACGCCGGGCATGACGATCGCTTCCGAACCGATCCATACGTCGTTGCCAACGACGGTGTCACCGGCAGCCCGATATCCATTCTCTGCACCGGCGAAGGCTTCCACTTCTGGCATCCAGAAGAAGGGGAAGGTGCTGATCCAGTCGTTGCGATGCCCCTGGTTGCCGGCCATGATGAAAGCGGCACCGGAGCCGATCGAGCAGAAGCTGCCGATAACGAGCTTGTCCGCACCTTCGTCGGGAATGAGAAAACGGGCACAGTCATCGAAACTGTGGCCATGGTAATAGCCGGAATAATAGCTGTAACGGCCAACGATGATGTTGGGGTTGGTGACCTGCCGGTCAAGCGTGATGCCCCTGAACGGGCTCTCAAAGAAGTTCTTCATGATCTGTACCACTGAATGATGTCGTGTTGCGGCGGTCGTTCACAAGCGATGACGCGCGCGAACAGTTCTGACGCCGATGAGATCGGTGTCAGGCGAAAGCTTCTCGCGGCGCTGCGCGGAAGCAGCTTCAGATGGTACAGTCTGCGGACTTCATGACCGCATGATGCGCGACAGGCAGCACGAAATCAAGCTTCTGCTTGGATGCGCCCAATCCTTAGCGCGCCCGTTCCAGCATTCCAAAGAGATCGCGCGGGTCGTCTGGATCGGCAACGATATCTAGTTCCTGCGAGAATGGCGTTCCTGAAAGTTTATCGCGCACATAGCGTAGCGCCGAGAAGTCCTCGATCGCGAAGCCGACGCTGTCGAACAGGGTAATCTGACGATCACCGCGCCTTCCGTTCTCGAGCCCGGCGATGACCTTCCAGAGTTCGGTCACCGGGAAGTCCTCGCTCATCTGCTGGATCTCTCCCTCAATCCGTGTCTGTGGAGGATATTCCACATAGGTGTCGGCGCGAAGCAGGATATCCGGATGCAACTCGGTTTTTCCGGGGCAATCGCCGCCGATTGCGTTGATATGGACACCGGAGCCGACCAGGTTGTCGGTGAGGATGTGTGCGTTCTGCTTGTCCGCGGTGCAGGTCGTGATGATCTGCGAACCTTCGATGGCCGCTTCGGCCGTGCGGCAGCTTGTGACTTGCAGTCCTTTCCCTTCCAGGTTCCGCGCCGCCTTCGCCGTTGCCGCCGGATCAACGTCATACAGGCGCACGTGGTTGATCCCGACAACCGCCTTCATGGCGAGCGCTTGGAATTCGGCCTGTGCGCCATTTCCGATCAACGCCATCGTGGTGGCGTTCCTTGGTGCAAGATGCCGCGCGGCCATGGCTGATGTTGCCGCTGTCCGCAATGCCGTCAGCAAAGTCATTTCGGTGAGGAGGATCGGATATCCGTTCAGGACGTCCGCCAATAGCCCGAACGCTGCAACCGTCTGGAACCCGTTCCTGGTGTTCTTCGGATGGCCATTGACGTATTTGAAGCTGTAATTCGTGCCGTCGGAGGTCGGCATCAACTCGATCACGCCGTCGCGGGAGTGGGAGGCCAGGCGAGGGGTCTTGTCGAAGGATTCCCATCGGCGGAAGTCTTGCTCGATGTAATCGCTCAACTCCTTCAGGAACGGCTCGATCCCCACGTGATGCACGAGCCGCATCATGTTCTCGACGCTTACGAAGGGAACGAGTGCTTTTGCCGAGGGCAAAGTCGCGTGCATTAGATCTACCTCTACATTGTCCGACCGTCGGCACAGGATTTTCGGCCGTAGAGACGGAAGATGGGAGAGCGATCGACCCGATCAATGGGCAAGCCCGGAGATACATCAGATAACCTGGATGAGGTCTGCGAAACCGCTCGGGAACGGTGGTGGCCACGGAACGTCGATGGTCCTGCCGGTCGGCTGGCGTATTCTCTGACCTGTGTTGGCCAAGCGCGGGAGGACATATAGGCGCGTACGACCTCCCCAGCCAGAACGTATCAAAAGGAAAGCGTCGGATTTTCATGGATCGACCAGATTTTGATCAGTCTTGAGGGTCCGCTTTGCCAGGGGGAGGGGCATCGGCAACGATGACCTCAACCCCTGCGGCCTGCAGGCTGGTCAGAACCGCGGGTGGAGGCAAGGCGTCCGTGACCAAACGCGAAACCTGGTGAGACTCACAGACGAGGACGAGGGCGGTTTTATCCAGCTTGGAGGAGTCGACGAGCACCGTGACTTGCCTTGCCCGGCTCATCATCGCGCGCGCGGTATAGGCTGCATCGGCGACGAAATCCATGAAACGACCGCCGCTGTCGACAGCCCCCACCGTCAGGACAGCATGATCTGTGCTTAGCATCTGGATCTGATCGTTCGTGATTGAGCCCAGTGTCTCGCCACCCTCGTGATGATATTGCCCCCCTAAAAGAAACACGCTGTTGCCGCCTGGAGGTTTGGATGCAGCATGCGCAACGTGCTGCGAGTTGGTGAAGATGGTGATGCCCCTTTTCTCAGCGAGCGCCTCTGCAAAAAGAATGGTCGTTGAGCCGGAGTCGATCAGGAGGCTGTCACCCTCTCCAAAGAGTTCGGCAGCCCTCTTTCCGATCCGGTATTTTGCGTCCCGATTAAGCTCCAGCCGAGATCCGAACGTGTCTTCCTGGGCCGATTGCAGTCTCACCGCCCCGCCGTGAATCTTGCGCAGCAGGCCTTGTTCTGCAAGCGAGGTCAGATCACGCCGCACCGTCTCCCGCGACGCATCCAGCCACTCGGCCAGATCGACAACCATGGCTCGCCCATCGCGGTAGACACGCGTGAGGATCGCAGACTGACGTGCCCTAACAGTATTGCGCTCCCTCCCTTCCTTGCGTTCCATCTAGATCCTCAGCTTCCGATCGGCATAAGCTCCACCTGACGAGCCGACCCATACATGTCTTTGCGTGTATTTTTCGGCCGCGAGCGAGATCGTTCGCCGGGCCAAGTTTCGGGTCAAGACGAGGCGACTGCTGCACCAAACTGTTGGACGCTTTCACGGGCGCTACGGAAGGTCTCGGCCCAGTGAGCGGGAATATCGCGCGGCTGAAGAAGCCGGCCCGTTGGCTTGCGTTCGATTTCGTCGCCGGCGCCCCGTGCTGCGAGCTGCGCGCAGCCAAGCGCGGTGAGCTCTGGCTCGTGCGAAATCAGAACCGGCGAACCAAGCACATCGGCCAGGAATTGGCAGAACCACGGATTTTGGCTCATGCCACCGTCGATGCTGATCGGCCCGGCCTTGCCGGCAATGTTCGCCATGGAGGCTTTGACCTCGGCAACACGGAACGCAACGCCTTCCAGCACGGCCTGCACCATGTCGGTTTTCGATGTGTCCAGTGACAGCCCCATCCACGCCCCCCGGGCGTTGCGGTCCCAATGAGGGCAAGCGAGACCGGCGAGGGCAGGAACGAAAGCCAAGCCCCGTGCAATCGCAGGCTCGGCATCGAAGCGGTTGATCTCGTCGAAGCTGGAGAAGAGGCCGATCTGGCGCGCGAAGTTGACGGCGGATGACGCGGCGTAGACCCCGCCATCAAGCGCATAGACCGGCGGCTTGCCCGCTTCGACCCAAGCGATGGTCGGGAGCACCCCGGGTATACGGAAAAGCCGATCGGTCAATGTCAGGGCGAAAGCGCCAGTACCGAAGGTAATCTTGGCATCGCCAGCGTTGCGGGCGCCATGGCCAAAGAGTGCTGCCTGCTGATCAACGATGGACGCCGTCAACGGAAGTCCATTGGAGAAGTTGCCAAGCGCGCCGGTGGTGGGACGAATGGGCGGCAGGGCCTCGACGGGCACGCCGAACATGGCACAGAGCTCCGGGTCCCATTCAAGTGTAAGAAGGTTGAGGAGGCTCGTTCGGGAGGCCGTTGTCGGATCCGTCGCGAACTCACCCGTCAGCCGATCGCGGAAGAAGGCGTCGGTGGTGCCCAGACGCAGCCGGTTTTGTGCGAGGAGGGTCTTTGCCTGCGGAATGTTTTCGACGATCCAGCCCAGTTTCGTCGCGGAGAAATACGGATCGAGCGGTAGGCCCGCCCGCTCGAGCGTCAGCGTTTCCGCCCCCTCCGACTTGAGCCTGTCGCAAACACTGGCGGTCCGAGCATCTTGCCAGACAATTACCGGCGAGATCGCCGTCTTGGTGTCCGCATCCCAGGCGAGACAGCTTTCTCCTTGGTTGGCGAGACCGACGCAATCCACGTCCGGGGCGGCGCCGAGGCACGCGACGAGATTGGTGATCAGTTCTTCGGGGTCGTGCTCCACCAGGCCCGGCGCGGGATAGATCTGCTGGTGTTTGACGGAATGCACAAGCCGGATTCCGGCTTCGTCCAGGATGAGCGCCCGGGTCGACGTCGTTCCCTGATCAATCGCAAGAACTCTCACGTTTCCTCCAGTACGATCTCGACCGGCGCGGCATGCGGCGGTAGCGGCACGGTAATGCGGCGCTCGGGGCGGCTGTCGATCCTGATCGATGTGTATTCGACCCCTGCGGCTCTCACCGATAGGCGGCCCTTAACCGGGCGATTGACGCGCAGCTGGAACCGGCGGTGTGCGGTTTCACCTACCCTGCCAATACGTTGCGGGACGACCCAGGAAAGCGCGTCGCCTTTCAGCGTGACCGAGTGTTGCGGATCCTGCCGCAGTGAGCCCGCCAGCGTAGCCGTGATCGAGCGCGCGACTGCGACTCCTTCTGCCCAACTCCATCCGGCGGTCTCGACCGGACGAAGCAGGTTGCCGGCGGCGAAATAGGCAGGGTCGGAGCAGCGACCGAATGCGTCGATCACGGGACCACCGGTTGCCTTGTCCTTCTCGAGATGACTGCCGTCGAACAGCGCTGCCTCGGGCCGGAACATGCCGGTGACAATCACACCGTCGGACTCAATCACGCGCGTTCCTGCGGGACTGTCAACAACAACGCGCTCCACCCGTTCGCGGCCTTCAATGGCGCGGATTGTGGTCGACAGATGCAGCGGGATTCCCTTGATTTGCGGGTATAGCGCGGCCGGCCAGCGTGCTGTCGGCTGCGCATTCTGTTCGATCATGGCCACCGGTTTGATCCCGGCATGGCGGCAAGTCATGATTGCGGAGAAGGATACGAGTTCCGTCCCAAGGATAACCGGGCGGCGAAACGGACGACGGTCTTCAAGGTAAACCATGCTCTGCAGTGCGCCGGTCGGAATGATGCCGCCCGGCCTCTCGCCACCGATAAGGCGTTGTGCGCGAGAACTTTCACGCACCCCCGTGGCGATCAGCACGATCTTTGCGTCAATTGTTGTTACGCCAGCGTCGGATGTCACCGTGACGCGTGGGCCAGGTTCGAGCCTGACGACGTTGACGCGCGTTGCGATCTGAACGCCAGCCTCAACTGCCCGCGCGACAAGTGCGCGCGCGTAGTCGGGACCCTTCATCAGCCGGCGAAACTCGCGCAATCCAAAGGGGTAATGTCCACAATGGCGGGGAATGCCGCCAGCATTTGGTTCGCGGTCCACGACAAGAACGCGTGCGGACTTCGCAAGGGCTGTCGCGGCGCCAAGCCCTGCGGGTCCTGCACCGATGACGAGGACGTCGGTTACCTGCGGCAGCGTCGTCATTGCGCCTTCTCCGCCATCGGCCGGTCGAAGTGGCCTTCGGTGAGGCGGGCGATTTCGGCCGAGCAGAAGAAGCCCTGGCAGCGGCCCATGGTGACGCGTGTGCGTCGCTTCAGTCCCGCAAGCGATTTCGTCGGCAAGGGACCATCCAGAGCTTTCTGGATTTCGCGCTTCGTCGCGAGCTCGCAGTGACAGACGATGCCGCCATGGCCTTCGGTTTGCCAGTCACGTGAGAAAAATTCGCTGATGTTGGGAACTGTAGGCCACACAGGATCAGCGGGTGCCGCAAGATTTAGCTCTGCGAGTTTGAGCACGTGTTGCGCAATACCGAGAGCTGCTGACAAGCCGGTCGAGCGGATGCCGCCGACAGTGATGTATGTCCTGTCATGGGCAGTGATGCGGTAGTCCTTGAACTCCGTGGCAGGCCGCAGCCCGGCATATATGGCCGTCACCTGCTGGTCCTTCAGTGCGGGGAGAATCTCCTCGCCACGCTTCTTGAGCGCTTCGAGTGTTTCCGTGACCAACACCGCATGCTCGCGGTCGTCCTGATCTTCCGCCGTCGGGCCGACAAGGAGGTTGCCGAACGCAGTGCGGCACACAACGACGCCCTTGGTGATCTTGTTCGGCACCGGCAGGAGGATATGTGATGCGAGCTTCGCGGCGGGTTTGTCGTAGACGACAAACTGGCCCTTGCGCGGCTTGATGTGGAAGTCGCGGCGGCCGATCAGCTTTTCATCCAGCAGATCGCCCCAGAGGCCCGCGGCATTGATGACTAAGCCGGCATCGACTGTTCCGCGCGATGTCTCCAGCACCCAGCCATTATCGCTGCGCCGGCCGGCGGTGACCTCTGCACCGCGCAGGACCTCGGCTCCGTTCTCGATTGCTTGCAGGAGGTAGGCATAGGGAGCTGACCATGGGTCGATGAGATGCTCGCGAGGCACGCGGAAAGCCGCACGCGCGCCTTTGCCGAGGCTAGGTTCCGCCCGACGCATTGCCGTCTCATCCAGCGCCTCGACATCCGCGACGCCGTTTTGGTGCGCCTGTTCCATCAGGGTCGGCAGGAGCGCTTCTTCTTCCTCGCTCCAGGCGACGACGAGTGCGCCTGACTTGATAAGCGGCAGGCCAAGCTTCCCATGAATCTCAAGATACTCGGCATAACCGGCCTCAACACAGCTCTGTTCGAGCGAGCCAACTGGTGCGTCGAAACCGGTGTGCAGGATCGCAGAATTTCCCTTGGAGGCCCCATCAAGGATGTCCACCGCCTTTTCGATCACTGCGACACGTGCACCCGCCAGTGCAAACCGCCGCGCTAGTGCGCAGCCGACCACGCCCGCGCCGATGACGGCAACGTCGAAACGACCAGGGAGCGCAGAAACATCGTGAGACATGGAGCTTTTTGACCGGACTGACTTAATCTGCTGAGAAATGCCCGGATAGTCAATCGTCGCCACAGGAAATGCCCGGATGCCTCGTTGGCGGCAAACTATTTTGTTGACACGGTCATTGACCTGTCCACAATTGCCATCAGCCAATCATAAGAATTGGAAGGGGACTGCTGAAGTGACGCCGGACACGGTTAGAGTGGCCAGTTGGCCTTGTTGTGCGCGATGGGGAGAAGGCCGAGAACGGGCCTCGCCGCCGAATCTGGAAATCCTCACGGCAACACCAGGTTTCAACGCACGCTGCTTGGCAACAGTACGCTCCTGAAGTTCTATCGCTGACTGTGGCGCTTCACCGCGAACGGCCAATCGTGCCATCTTGCGGGATGGCGGGTAGCCGGCAATCCTGGGAACGTCGCTGCCATGACACTGCACGAGAGAAAGATTTCTTCGCGAAAGGTAGTAAATGTCGTCGGTCGTTAGATCCTACGTGCGGTTCATGGATCGCCTTGCGGATTTCATAGGCGAGTTCGCCAAGTATCTCATCTATCTGATGATCCTCGTGCTCTTGTTCGACGTCATCTCGGACAAGGCATTCAACCAGGTCCAGAACTGGACCGTCGAAACGGCGCAGTTCACGCTCGCTGCCTTCTACTTCCTCGCCGGACCCAAGACGCTGAAGGATGATACGCATGTGCGTCTCGACCTGATCTACGCGCACCTGTCCGAACGTGGCAGAGCCATCATCGACATGATCACGGTCTGGATCGTGATGTTTTACCTCGCGGTGATGCTGTGGGGTGCGACGTCCTCGCTCAAGTATTCCTGGATGACCAAACAGAAGCTCCCCTCGCTTTGGGCCCCCTCGCTGGTGCCGATCAAGGTGCTGATGGTGATCTGCATCGTGCTCATGATCCTCCAGTGCATTTCGATTTTCTTCAAAGACGTCGCGAAGGCGCAGGGCAAGGTGCTTGCATGAGCTATGAAATGATCGCCCTCATGATGTTCGCTGGCATGGTATTCCTCATGCTGACCGGACAGAGGGTTTTCGCAATGATCGGCGCGGTCGCCGCCGCAAGCGCGCTCTCGCTTTATGGTAACGCGTCTGCCGAACTGCCCTTCAACGCAGCCTTCAAGCTGTTTTCCTGGCACGCGCTACTGACCCTGCCGCTCTTCGTCTACATGGGTCACATGCTCTCCAAGAGCGGTATCGCCGAAGAGCTCTACCAGATGATGCATGTCTGGTTCGGAAAACTGTCCGGCGGCCTGGCGCTGGGCACCATCCTGCTGATGGTCATCATCAGCGCGATCAACGGCTTGTCTGTCGCGGGCCTCGCCATCGGCTCGGCAATCGCGCTGCCGGAAATGCTGCGTCGCGGCTACGACAAGGTGCTCATCACTGGTGTCGTCCAGGGCGGCTCGACGCTTGGCATCTTGTTGCCGCCCTCCGTTGTCATGGTCCTTTTTGCAGTCATCGCGCGTCAGCCGGTGTCCGACCTATGGCTGGCCGGTGTCTTCCCGGGCCTAATCATGGCAGTGATCTTCGCGATCTATGTCTATGTCCGCGTCAAGCTGAACCCGTCGCTGGCTCCAAAACTAAGCCAGGAAGAGTTGGCTATGCCGCTGCGACAGAAGCTTCTGCTGCTGCGTGCCGGAATTATTCCGATTGTCATCTTTATGCTGATGATCGGGCTCTTCATCACCGGCTACACCAGCCTGCTGGAATCCGCCGCTGTCGGCGCAGCCTCTGCAACCGTCGCAGCCGCTATAAAGGGTCGGCTGTCGCTTGCCCTGCTCAATGAGACCGCGCGCGAGACCATGTCGATCACCGCGCTGTTTATGTGGGTGATCCTCGGCGCGCTCGCCTTCTCGTCGGTCTTCGACGGGATTGGCGCCGTGCGGGCCATCGAGAATGTCTTCATTCACAATTGGGAACTTTCGCCCTGGGCGGTCATCATCCTGATGCAGCTCAGCTTCATCCTGATGGGCATGTTCCTCGACGACACCGCGATGCTCGTCATCGTCGCGCCGCTCTACATTCCGCTCGTGGCGCGCCTTGATCTTGGTATCGACCACCAGATGATCTGGTTCGGCATTCTCTACACGATGACCTGCCAGATCGCCTATATCAGCCCGCCTTTCGGCTACAATTTGTTCCTGATGCGCGGTCTGGCACCGAAGGAGATCACCCTGGTCGACATCTACAAGTCGATCTGGCCCTTCGTTATCATGATCATGCTCACGATCGCACTTCTCATGATCTTCCCGCAGATCGCGACATGGCTGCCGAACTACGTACGCAATGGCTAACAATCAATAAGAACCGAAGGAGAGTGGAATGACTGAAATCATCAAGCCGCAGACGCCGTCCGAGCGTATCCTCGCGAGCCGTCGCAAGTTCCTTGCGGCCGCTGGTCTCGCCGCCCCGGCTGCACTTGCAACACCGGCCATCGTGCGCGCGCAGGCCCCGATCAAGTGGCGTCTCCAGACCTATTCGGGCGCACCGCTCGGTGCGCACGTCATCAAGCCGCAGATTGACGCGTTCAACGCGGCCGCCAACGGCGAAATGGAAATTGAACTTTATTATGCCGACCAACTGGTTCCGACAGCCGAGCTGTTCCGCGCCCTGCAGAACGGTACGCTGGACGCTATCCAGTCCGACGAAGCAACCATGGCTTCGCCGGTCGATATCGCTGTTTTCGGCGGCTACTTCCCGTTCGCAACCCGCTTCAGCCTCGACGTTGCGGCGATGTTTATGTACTACGGCCTCGACAAGATCTGGGAGGAAGCTTACGCCGACGTCGAGAACGTCACGTACCTGTCCACCGGGGCCTGGGATCCCCTCCACATCTTCACCGTCAACAAGCCGATCCGCAGCCTTGCCGACTTCAACGGCCTGCGCGTCTTCGGCGTGCCGACTGCGGGCCGCTTCCTGTCTCGCTACGGCATGATCCCGGTCACCGTGCCGTGGGACGATGTTGAAGTGGCAATGCGTACCGGAGATCTCGACGGCGTGGCATGGTGCGGCTTCACCGAAACCTACGAAGTTGGCTGGGCGGACGTCTGCAAATACGCCCTGTCCAACTCGGTCACCGGCGCATGGTTCGGCTCCTACTTCGCCAACACCGAAAGCTGGAAAAAGGTGCCGCCGCACCTGCAGCAGCTCTATCGCACGACGATCGACCAGTCGCATTATTACCGCAACGTCTGGTACTGGGGCGGCGAAGCACAGCTGCGCGTCCACGGCGAAAAGCTCGAGCAGACTTCGCTGCCGGCCGAAGAATGGGCACAGGTCACCAAGGATGCGGAAAGCTTCTGGGATGAAATGGCGTCGGAATCCGAACGCGCGGCGAAGGTTGTCGCAATCTTCAAGAAATACGCTGCCGACCAGCAGAAGGCCGGCTACCCGTATCGCTAAGCGATGATTGTAGAAAACTACGTCTGCCGGATTTCACATCCGGCAGGCGTTTCTTCATCTGCTTGGCGGCTACGGTACCCGTGCTCTGCCAATATTTGCCCTAGCGTATTAGGCCTTCACATATCCCAGGCCTTCGACGATCTTCCCGTCGCGGACCCGCATGATGTTGACGCCTCGGACGCGGTCGGCTTCTCCTTTTCCCCACTGCAAGCTCCAGCGAATGGTGCCCCTATCGTCACCTGCCCATATCTCTTCGAGAGAAAAAGCAAGTCCGCCATTCGAGGCGATGCCTTTCCAGAACGAGAGGCAGGCGTCGCGACCCTCGAAACGTGCGCCATCCGGCGCCGGGCTTGTGTTCTCGAGGACGCAGCTTTCGCCAATCAGATCATCAAGATCGTCCGGACGGTGCTGCTCGAACGCAGCGTTGAACCGTTCGAGGATACTGTGGGTCGCGTAGCTTGGGTCGATCATTGTCTCACCTCGTCAGCTGTCTTCCCGGGACCGGTGAAGTTGACGGTGGTGAGGATATCGCGTGGCCGTGGCCGGTCGTGGATCGAAAGTTGCTCTTTTCGGCTAACGTCGAACTGGTCGCATCTAGCGACCGCCTCGTATCGCCTGCCGCATCTCGTGTGGCCGCACCCCGAACTGGCCACGGAATTGCGACGGAAATGGTGCAGGTTCTCGAAGCCAAGCGAATAGGCTATTTCCCCAACAGTGCGACTGGTCGTGACAAGCTCCTGCTTGGCGCGGTCCAGGCGACGCGCCAACACATAACGATGCGGCGGCAGACCGACCGTCCGCTTGAACGATCGTGCAAAGTGGTAAGGGCTGAGACAGGCTTCTCCGGCAAGATCACGGAGAGTGAGGGGCGCCGTCAAATGATCTTCTATTCGCTCCATCACCCGCTTCAGGCGCCTTGGACTTAAAAGCTTCGCGCTTCCCGCCGGTTGCTCAGCGCCCACCACCTGCCGTGCCAGGATGTGTTCGATCGTGCTGATCTCCATCGTCGAGAGATGATGCAGGCCAAGCGTCGCCCTGCGGAGAACGTGGGCGATTCCAATAATATTTCCTTCTACAGTGAACCGGGGACGCGGGTTCTTGTCGAGGCTGGGAATAAATTTGCTACGCAGATCGCCGCTGCACTCTGCTTCCTCGGCCAGCAGGCCCTCGTCGAAATAGATTTCGAGGGTGTCGCTAAATTCCGGCACGCGCAGAAGTGTCGTCGGCTCTTCCCCAATGACGTAGAAACCGCCGGGTGCGACAGAGACGTCATATGTTCGTCCGCCCTGCTCAAGCGCAACGTGATCATGCTCTGAGAAGACGACCTCAAGCCGGTGCTTGCGCGTCCGCGACGCGCCTTCGAAAGGTGGCATCCAGGCGTAAACCACTTCGAGATGCGGAAGCAGCAGCCGATGCCGCTGCTCACCGTGGTAGAGCTGGCGCAAACCCGCTCGATGGCTCTCTGACATCAGGCACCTCCAAGAAGGACGGCATCCAGCGTAAACTCGATGGGACCGCGGTGCAGCCAAGACATCTCACCACCAGATCAAAGATCGGCGGATTGCTCAAGCCAGTCTTTTAGAATGTGAGCAAAAACCGATCCTCCCGAATACGGGCGCACCTTCTAGCCTGACAACGCAGCCGCTCGATTGAAGGGCGGCTGTAGCCGAGGGAATGAACCAAGGAGTTTCGGAATGGTGACGGGATGCAGGACATTATTGCTTCGCGCGCTGACCACGTGGCTCCTCTTCGGTTTAACCGCTGGAGCGGGTTCCGCAGCCGCCCAAGACGCTCCTTCGAGCCTTGAGGGACGATACGCCGGCAATGCGGCACTCGGCACACAACCCAGATTTCCGATACATCTTGAACTGCGCGAGACGGACGGAACGATAACGGGAACGGTCACGATCCCCGGCAGCAGCTTTGTATTCGATGCACCTGCGGCGGGCGACAGCATCGATGCCACGTTCCGAGGTGAAAGCGGTGACGGCACGCTGACGCTGCGCAAGACTGATGGCGGCTTAAGCGGCACATTCGCTTTCCAAAACCAGCCCGGGACAATGGAGCTCCAACCGACGTCCCAGAGTGCAGGCGATTTGTTCCGCCCACCACAGCAGAACCTCGACTTGTCGAAACAGCAATGGCTGGAAGATCTTGATGCATTGGCCGAGTTCGTGACCCGGCAACATGCCTCGCCGTTTCATCGCGTTCCAGAAGAGGTATTTAACCGACAGGTCGCGGAATTACGTCTCGCGATTTCGCGGCTCGACGGGGTAAGCATCGCGATCGAGTTCCGCAAGCTCGCCGCGTTGATTGGCGATGGCCACACGTTCGTGGAGGCCCTGCATGACCGTCCTGTCTTGCCCATCGAGCTCTTCTGGTTCGATGACGGGATCCGCGTGGTTGGCGCGGTGAGCTCACAGCAAAACCTGTTGGGGGCGAGGCTGCTGACCATATCCGGGCTCCAGACCAGCGACTTGGTTGAGCGACTGCGCCCTCTTGTTTCCCAAGGGGAGACGCCCTGGTTTTATCGCGAGAAGCTACCGGGTCTGCTGCGGGATCCTGATGTCCTGAGCTCGGAAGGAATCGATTTCAGTGAGCCTGTCCCTTTCACCTTCGAAACAGTGGATGGCGCTCAGGTTGAAGCTCACCTCACTCCGGAAGCCAAGGACGCCGAACTGCTCCCCTTCTCTGGCAACTTGCCGCTTTGGTTGAGGGAGAAGCAGCAGGGCTTCTGGAGTGAATGGATCGGGGATGATGCAATCTATGTGAACTGGCGCTCCTATGACGGATTGTCGGCAAGCGTCACCCAGTTGATGCAGGAACTGGATGAAAAGCGGCCACGCAAGCTGATGATTGACCTGAGGGACAACAGCGGTGGCGACTTTCAGTTGGGGCGGAAATTCCTGGAGCAGATCAGAAATCGACACTGGCTCAACCGGAAAGGCGCGCTTTATGTGCTTATCGGCCGCAAGACCTTCTCGGCGGCCATGACCAACGCTGTCGACTTCAAGACGACAACCAACGCGATTTTGATGTGCGAGCCCGCCGGCGCGGCGCCGAATAATTGGCAGGAAGTGCGCCGAACCTATCTCCGACATTCCGGGTTGAAAGTCAGCGTATCAACGCAGCATTACCAATTCCTGCCTGGAGAGCACCAAGTTGAGCCCGACCATCAGGTGCTGCCAAGCCTGAGCGACTGGAGTGATCCGCAGGATGCGTGTGTTCGAGCTGTTCTCAACCAGCCGATCTTAGAAGCGAAATAGACCGTCAGCTTTAGCCTAACGTTCTATCTGGGAAGAAGAACAAAGCGGGACGTCACCCAAACGGGGGAAGAAAACAGCCGGTCGACGTGCAAGGTAACAAGGTACCTTGCGGAGGCCTGAATGTCGCGCATCAAAATTGGAAACAAAAAGGGCTCCGCCCTCGCGGTTCAAGGCGTCAGGAGCGATCCTGAGGAAACGCATTTCGTGCGAGAGGTATCGCGCGACGGGTGCGACGTTCTGACAGCCTGTGGCCTTGACGGATGGAGCAATGACGTAACGTCGCAGCGTTATCATTTGCGCGGCGAGAACAAGCTGTTTCGTGCCGCCTTTGAGCTCTTCTCGGTGAACTGTCCCCGCTGCTTGCCGGCTTGCAAGAGTGTCGCCGAAATACCCGCGGCCGACGTCACACAACCTGGGCAAGACCAGGTGCCTCCTCGCGGTGAATAACAAAAGTCGAGGACAGCTAGAACACTACTCCGCCGCTGCCAGCGGTCTCTCGTTCACAGGGATGAATGGCCTCAACTCCTGCACGGCGAAATCTATGCGCTGCGACAGTGCTTCAGAGGAAACCTTGGAGTCTGTGAAGTCACGGTCCGACGCATAGATGGCGGTCGGCATGACGTGCGACATGAAGAACCCGAACAGCGGGCGTAGCTGATGCTCGACCATGAGGGCATGCCGATCCCCACCGCCCGTGCCAACGATGATCACCGGCTTGCCGCGCAGTTCGTGCGGCTCGATCAGGTCGATCAGGTGTTTGAAGATCCCGGGGTAGGAGCCCTTGAAGGTCGGCGACCCGACAACGAGTGCATCGGCAGACACGATCTGCTCGAGCACCTTGTGGGCCTCTTCGTCCAGGTCTTTTCGCCACTGCGCGCGCCCAAGCGATGGTCCGACATCATGCAGGTCGAAGATGGTGGACGCGACTCCATAGGCGCGTGACGCCTTAGACAGAACCTCATCCACAAGCGCATATGTCTTGGACGGCCGGTTAAAGCTCCCAGCAAGTCCAACCAGTTTGAATGCCATCAACGATCTCCCGGAGCACAACAATGAAGAGCAATATGATCTACCGCGGCGTTGAACCAAAGGCATGCCGAACCGAAGTTTCGGCAGCCTGAGGAATTTCTGTCGCGGTCGGGTGGCGACCCGGTGCCGCTGGCACCGCAACGCGCGGTCAGCTTCTCGACAGGCCCGGTGGATCGGTTCGTGATTCCGGAAGAGCCTCTTCCGAAAGCTGCCAGCGGGCAAGGATCTTGGCACAGGTGCCGTTCTTGATCGCAAGATAAAATCTTTTCGCTAAGATGAGCGTCGCACCGACGGTTATCACACCGTTGTTGAAAGTCGATGCCATCAGCATGGCGAGCTCTGAACCTCTTCGCGCAGCCATTCACAAAAGCCATGTACCACCCGACGCTGGTCACCTTCGTGGATCAGCGCGAAGTACCAGTCCGGCCCTTTCAACACCGTGGCGAGCGGCGCGACGAGCAGACCCTCATCGACGAGTGGCTGAAAGAGTGTGGGCGACAGCAAGGCGACGCCGAGGCCTCGCACCGCCGCATTGGCGGTTAACTCGAAGATCGAATAGTCAACGGGCGTGAAGCGTAGGCTGCTCGGCATCGGGCGCTCGGCTCGCGTAAACCATTTCGCCCAGTCAGGATGCGGCAGGAGGTCGAAGTCGGCCAGATCCTCTGGCGTAGCAATGATTCGAGACCCGAGCAGGCTGGGCGCGATCATTGGCGTCACGTCGACAGGCATCAGAGGGCATTCGTCAAGCCTATCCCATCCGCCGCGACCCGTTCGGATGGCTATGTCGAAGGCTGTCGGGTCACGCTCGTCGGAGGAGATGTCGAGTTCGATTGCAGCGCCACCCGCGTCGCGATAGCCGGGGAGGCGGGGAGCAAGCCAGCGGGACGCGAAGGTTGGCGGCACGGTGACCCGCAGCGGCGTTGTCCGAGCCTGGAACCTGTCGAGGGCGTTGTTGATGTCGCTTAATGCCTTGCGGATTGACCCGGCCAGCGCCACGGCGGCTGGTGTCGGAACAACCCTGCGGCCGACGCGAGTAAACAGCGGCTGGCCGAGTTCTGCTTCAAGGCTGCGAATGCGCAGGCTGACGGCGGCGGGTGTGAGCGCAAGGCGATCGGCAGCGCCGGCAAAGCTGCCGACGGCCACGCACATCTCCAAAATCCGAAGCGACTCAACAGATGGTCGAATGATTAGTTTTCCTTGTTACATCGCCAAGAAATGCGCGTTTTGCCGCCGCGGCCCCATGGTGCAAAGTCCCTCTCGTCACGAGAATAGGAGGTCTGCTATGTCGCCGCAATCGAGCACCGCAACCCTGAGAGCCGGGTTGATCGACGTTTTCGCCGATACCTCCCTTAGCGGCAATCCCCTTGCTGTCGTCGAAGACGCCGACGAACTGTCCGAGGCGCAGATGCGTCGGATCGCCGGTGAATTCAACCAGGCGGAAACAACCTTCATCATGCGCAGCCGCCAGGCTGACCTGAAGCTTCGCTCGTTTACGGCGGCGGGCGCGGAAGTTGGCGGTGCCGGCCATAATGCGCTCGGCGCATGGCTTTGGCTGGCTCAAGAGGGAAAACTGGGAGCTATCGACGTTTCGCGCGTCTTCCGCCAGGAAATTGGCAGCGAGATCCTGCCGATCGAACTCCGTCCTGTCGACGGACGGATCTTTGGCCGTATGAAGCAGTCGGCGCTAACGCTTGGGACAAAGATTGCCGAGGTGGCGCCTTTGGCGGCAGCGCTGGGGCTGGCACCTGAAGACATTCTCACTGAGCCGGCCCCGCGGGTCGCCGATACGGGCGTGGCGCATTTGCTTGTTCGGCTGTCGGATGTCGCGGCGGTTGACCGTGCCGAACCGGCCAGCAAGGGTCTCCTCAAGCTCCTTGGCACAGTGTCGGCAGAGGGCTGCTACGTCTATGCCCTGGAGGGGAATGCGCCACATCGAGCCTATGCGCGGTTCTTCAATCCGACGGTCGGTTTGTGGGAAGATGCGGCAACTGGCACGGCGGCCGGTCCGCTTGCCGCCTACCTTGCGTATGAACGGCTGATCGCCGGCTGGATCGAGGTGGAGCAGGGCACAAAGATGGGGCGGCGGAGCATTCTCCACGTCAACCTGACCCCGGAGCCCGAAATTTCCGGTGCCGGTGTCGTGGTAATGCGGGGCAGCCTTTGCATCTGAACGGGAGGTAATCTGCCATCGAACAACAGCGAGCCGGTAAGAACGCGAAATCGCTTACATCCACACTTTGGAGGACAAATGAATGCTCAAGATCGCGCCTTATCGGATCGAGATCAGCGACGAAGCGATCGCCGATCTGAACGACCGCCTCGCCAGGACACGCTTTCCCTGGGCAGTTACCGACGACTGGTCAAGAGGCCAGCCCATCAAGCTCATCAGGGAATTGGTCGACCAGTGGCGGGACGAATACGACTGGCGCGAACACGAACGGGAACTCAATCGCCTGCCGCACTTCATGACGGAAATTGATGGCCAACCGATCCATTTTGTCCACGTCAAGTCATCGGTCCCCAACGCGCTGCCACTGATCCTCAGCCACGGCTGGCCGGGCAGTTTCGTGGAGTTCCTCGGCCTCATCGGACCGCTCACCGACCCGAAGGCACATGGACTGGACGAGTCAATCGCTTTCGACCTGGTCATTCCGTCGCTGCCGGGTTTCGGTTTCTCAAGTCCAACGTCGGAGCCTGGATGGGACAGCGCGAGGACGGCCAAAGCTTGGGACACGCTGATGAAGGCTCTCCGCTATGAGCGTTATGGCGCCCATGGTGGAGACGCAGGTGCTCTTGTGGGACGCGAGCTTGGCATTCTGGCGCCGGAAGGACTCGTAGGGACGCATCTCCTGCAGATCTTTGCGTTTCCAACAGGGCAACCAGGTGAGATGGACAAGCTGTCTTCATTCGAAATGGAGGGAATGGGAAACCTGGCCAAATTCGAGAAATACGGCGGGTACCAAGCTATCCAGTCGAAACGGCCTGGAACGCTGGCGTTCTCCCTGAACGACTCGCCTGCAGGCCAGCTGGCTTGGAACGCAGAGCTGTGGTTCGGGTTCGAAGGGAACGGCGTAGAGCATGTGGATCGGGAGCTTTACCTCACCATAAACTCGATCTTCTGGTTCACCGCCACCAGCGGATCAGCCGCCAATGTCTATTTCGAGGATGCGCAGACCGGGGCGGGATACCGCGAGATACCTAATCCCACCCCCACCGGTGTTGCCGTTTTCCCTGACGACTTTCGGTCCGTCCGCAGTTTTGCCGAGCGTTCCAACAACATCGTCCATTGGACAGAAATGCCGCGCGGCGGGCACTTCGCCGCCCAAGACGCGCCCGATCTTCTGGTCGAAGATATCCGCAAGTTCTTCAACGGCGTCGCTGTTCGGTAGCGTCCTGGCCAGCGACAAAGTTCCGGATCTCGGCTGCGATGGTGTCAGCGACCTTCGTCATCGGGCCGAGATGAGGTGATCGCAGCATCAGGACTTCGAGGTTCAGGCTGCCGCCAATGGCATCGATTTCAACGATACCGTCATGGCGGTGTCGGTCGATGAACCGCTTCGGCATCAATCCCAGGCCGAGACCTTCGCGTACAAGTGCCATCTGCAGGCCGGCATGTTCAATCTCCGCAGCGACAATTAATGGCCGGTTCTGCTGCGCCAGCCTTGTAGCGAGGGATCGGCGGGCGTCGCCTGGTTCAGGGCTCAGCACCCAGCCGGTCAGTGCCTGCCTTGCCGATGACGCCGCAGAAGCGGGTGAGCCGACCACCACGAGTTCTTCCCGACCGATACGCTCGGCACCATAGAAACGGGAGCCGTCGGACAGGATGATCGCGGCCTCTAGCCTCCCCAGCCTGTGCTGTTCTGCCAGTTTGCTGCTCCAACCTGAGGTGAGGCGAAGCGACAGGCGGGGAAACCGAGCGATGACCGCCGCGATATTTTCGGCCAACCGGTCATGTGCAAGGCCGTTAACGAGCCCGAGCCGAAACACGCCTTCCGGTTCGGCAACCGTGGCAATGGCTTTCAGGTCTTTGACGGCGTCCAGAATGTCACGGCTGCGGGCAAGTACCTCATGTCCCATCGGCGTCAGCTTGGGTGGCTTCTGCCGTCGGTCGAGAAGTTGCACCCCAAGCGCCTGCTCAAGCCTCTGGATCTGGCGGCTGACCGCCGGTTGCGTTAGCGGCAGCCGCTGCGCCACTTTCTGGACTGAGCCTTCTTCGGCGAAAAGGACAAAAGTGCGCAGTTCCTCTATCATGCTTCACCTGCATAATCTTCTTCCTGACTATGAATTTGATTATCGTATCGGGCAAGGGCATCCTCCCGATTGCCGTCGAAAAGGAGATGCTTGTGATGAAAGCGATGATTCTGCAGGACAGTCCCGGCCTCGACAACCTGCGGATCGTCGAACGACCAATGCCCAAGCCGCGCCGCCAGGAGATCCTGGTTCAGGTCAAGGCGACGGCCTTGAACTATCGCGACGTCGAGATCGTCAACGGGACCTACCACACCGCATTCGATCTGCCGCTCGTTCCGCTCTCCGACGGCGTCGGAGAGGTGGTCGCCATCGGTGAGGAGGTGACGCGTTTCAAGATTGGCGACCGTGTCTGCAGCACCTTCTGGCAGCGCTGGGTTGGGGGTTCCTTCCACATGGCGCAGGCCGCATACCAGCGCGGCGGGCCGATCGACGGCATGCTTGCGGAACATGCCCTGCTCGATGAACAGGCGGCGGTACTGGCTCCGAGAAACCTTACTGATGTTGAAGCCGCCACCTTGCCTTGTGCCGCCGTCACCGCCTGGCACGCGCTGGTCACCGAAGGGGCGATCAAGGCCGGCGAAACGGTGCTGGTGCAGGGAACGGGCGGGGTATCGCTCTTTGCCCTGCAGTTTGCCCGCGCCAGCGGCGCAAGGGTTATCGTCACCTCCAGCAACGATTGGAAGCTGGAACGTGCCAAGGCGTTCGGCGCCCATGCAGGCATCAACTACCGGCAAGTTCCGGAATGGTCGGATGGCGTGCTTGATCTCACGGACGGCCAAGGCGTCGACCATATTATCGAGGTTGGCGGTCCGCAGAGTTTCGAGCAATCGCTGAAAGCCGCTGCCCGCCGGGGCCAGATCAATATCATTGGCTATCTCGGCGGCAAGGAGGGGGCGATCAATCCCCTCGATATCTTCAAGAGGCAAGTCCAGGTCCGTGGCATCCCGGTCGGGTCACGCGAGTCCTTCGAAGCCATGAACCGGGCGATCGAGGTCAACGACCTGAAGCCGGTCATTGATTGCACCTTCCCTTGGACCGAGGCTGCCGAAGCCATGCGCTACCTCGAAAGCGGGTCGCACTTTGGAAAGATCGCACTCGTGCATGCCTAAGATCCTTTTGATGGAACAGGATCCCATAGCTCTGAGGCTGACTACTGTGCGGACTGAAGACGCTGTTGGAGAAGCCAATCCCAAAGTGCCGGATCATTTAGTGCGGCCCACTCCACGCCTGAGTGATCCACATCTTCCAGAACACTCAAACGGGCATTGCGCTTCAAGCTCACGAGGCGTTCGTAGAGCACGATCGAGTCGGACAGTGGAATGACGTCGTCCTTGGTGCCATGGAACACCCAGAAGGCAGCCTTCTCGTTTGTCCGGTTCAGGTAGTGACGGTTGCCGCCGCCGGCGATCGGAACGACAGCGGCGAAGACATCAGGAAACTGCTCGGCCATGGCCCAAGCACCAAAGCCACCGCGGCTGAACCCTACCAGGTAGACGCGAGACCGGTCGACACGGTATTTCGACATGACCTCGTCAAGTGCGGCCGCCACCTTCTCGATCGGGTAAAGCAGTTCCTCGCTTGGGTTCTGCGGCGAGAACACCAGGAACGGAAACTTCTTGCCGTCCTCGAGCAGTTTTGGAATGCCGCTCGAGCGGACTTTCTCGACATCGCTTCCACCCTGATCACCACCGTGCAGCCACACGACAAGGGGCAAGGTTTCGTTCGACGAATCATAATTGTCCGGTGTGTACATCAGGTAGTTGAGGTTGGCAGTTATGCTGGCTGCTGAAGTGGCAGCCACCTGCTCCGCCTGCGCCATGCCAGGGCCAATAACACCCAGTGCGGCCGTTACCGCCAGTGCCATGATGTTGCGCAACATTTCTATCTCCTCCTCCAGGTCAGAACCCATAGGTAGGGGAAATGGAGCCGGTAAGCCCGAACTCAACCCTTCTTCGCCGCTGCGGCGGACGGCAAGGGATCAGGCCGTCGTTGGGCTATGGCGTCATCAGCTTCGGAAGCGCTGCCACCGGGGCATCCACCGCCAGCCGCACCTTCAGTGGCATACGAGGCCCATGGTGCCAGACGGCATGGACGTCGTAGAGGAACCCTGGAACATCAGGCAGTACCTGGACCAGGAGACCAGTATCGAGGCGCTCTCGAACCACCCAGAAAGGTAGCCACGCCAAACCCATGCCGGCGGTTGCGGCATCGGCAATAGCGTCGAGATCATCAAGGCGTATCCGGCTTGGCGGCACGATGGTTTGCGGCGGCTGCCCTGGCCGAGGCAGGACCCACAGCGGAACCGGCCCCGACCGGCGATAAACAACTGCGTGGTGATGGATCAGGTCTCCCGCCTGTTGCGGCCGACCGTTGCGATCGAGATAGGACGGTGCCGCACAAATGACCATGCATTGGCGGGCAACGGTACGTGCCATGAGACCAGCGCGATCCTCCAGTTGTCCGGTCCTGACCGCCAGATCATATCCGTCCTCCATCAGGTCGACGATCCGATCGTTGAAGGAGAGATCAAGCTCCAGCGACGAATATTGCTCCGCCAGCTTGAACAGCACCGGAGCCGCGCAGTGTCGCCCGAAATGGACCGGCATCGTGACGCGCAACGTACCTCGTGGCTCCGAGAGATGATCGAGAGCCAGTGCGTCCGAGGCCTCCGCTTCGGCCAGGATCACCTTGCATCGCTCGTGATAAGTCTTCCGAAGTCGGTGAGGCTTTGGCGCCGGGTCGTCCGGTTAATGAGCCGGACGCCGAGGCGCTTTTCCAAGAACTGGATTCGCGTGGTCTTCGATCCCGTTGGCGGACGGATCTTCGAGCCACTGACGGCCTCCATGTCCAAAGGCTGCGTGCTGATCGAGTACGGCGGCCTGAGCAGGCAACCTACGCCATTCCCGATCGGCCAGGTCCTGAGCAAAAGCCTCACGCTGCGGGGTTATCTGGTCCACGAGGTTCTTGGTGATGCCGCGCGGCTTGCGGCGGCAAAAAGCTTCATCCTCCATGGACTCGAGACAGGCGCTCTCAAGCCCGTCATCGCAAAGACCTTCAGGTTTGAGGAAATCGTCCAGGCACATCGATACTTGGAAGCGAACGAACAACTTGGGAAGATTGTCGTCATGGTTTGATTGTCCGCGCTTGGCCGCTTTAACGGTAACCGTCATGCTTGAAGAAGTGCTAATATGACCTTCTGCCATGGAGGAGGTCATGTTCATCAAGACGATCAGCCCCGAGGAGGCCATGGGTGAAAACGCAGCGCTTTATGAGGCGGAGAAGAAGTCACTCGGCCGTGTGATGCAGGCGACGCAGTGCTGGTCAGCGCGTCCTGATGTTATCGTTCCAGTGGAGAAGTTGCTGAACCAACTGAGAGACGGCTTCTCGCTCGGCTTGGTCAACGTCCGCCTGATCACTTTCGTTGCCGCACGTTCTGTCCCGTCGGCCTACTGCTCGCATGTTTATTTCCGCAGCCTTACTCAACTGCTTGGCAGGGGCCAGGCTCTGGCGGTGATGAAGGACTACAAGACAGCGGGATTAAGCGAGCAACAGGTCGAGATGCTTGGTTATGCAAAGCAGATCAGTCGTGACGCGTCGCAGATCACGCGCGATCACATACAGCGGCTTCGGGATGTGGGACTGAGCGATGGGAACATTGCAGACGTTGCGCTGGCCGCTTCATATCGAAATTTCATGAGCCGGTATTTCGACGCCGTGGGTGCTACCGTGGAGCCGGAATCTCTGGACGAAGATCCGGCCGTCAGGACGGAACTCGCTGCCGGCGAGAGATAGGAACTGCGCTTGCTTTCTGCGGCGTACGGAGGAGACGGCGTTGCCGTCCCCTCCGCCCCTCCCCCAGGGCCGCCGCCTTTAGATCGCCAGATACTCGTTGCGCAGTTGGGCGTTATCGAGCACCTCCTGCGCCGTCCCGGTGAAGGCGACTTCGCCCGTATCAAGGATCACGGCGCGATCTGCGAGCTTCAGGGCGGCAACTGCGTTCTGCTCGACGATGATCGAGGTGATCCCGAGCGCCTTGATCTCCTGCAGGATCCTCTCGATCTCGTGCACGATGACTGGCGCCAAGCCTTCGAACGGCTCATCGAGCAGCAAAAGCTTCAGGTCGCGGGCGAGCGCGCGGGCAATCGCCAGCATCTGCTGCTCGCCACCCGAAAGCGTGGTTCCTTCCTGCCGCCGTCGCTCCGCAAGCCGCGGGAAATGCTGGTAGATGCGGTCGATCTCCCAGCCTCGGCCAGGTGCCACCTGGGCAAGCGTCAGGTTCTCCTCGACCGTCAGGCCCTGGATGATGCGCCGGTCTTCCGGCACGAGCTGGATCCCCGCGCGTGCCGCCTCGAAGGACTTCATGCGGTGGATCGGCTGGCCGTCGAGCCAGATTTCGCCTCGATGCAGTTCCGGATCGTCGAGCCTTGCAATGGCGCGAAGCGTCGATGTCTTGCCGGCGCCGTTGCGGCCGAGCAGGGCGAGGATCTCGCCGTGCCTGATGTCGAAGGTTACGCCTTGGACGATATAGCTTTCGCCGTAATAGGCGTGGATATCCCTCACCGAAAAGAATGGCTGGTCCGAGACGCGAGCGACAGGCTTTGTGTCGAGTGCAACGGCATTCATCAGTGTGCTCCCCCGAGATAAGCTTCCTGGACGCGCTGGTCGCCGCGTACTTCGTCCGGTGCACCTTCCGCAATGATGCGGCCCCCCGCCAGCACCGTGATCTTGTCAGCAAGCGAGAACACGACATGCATGTCATGCTCGATGATGACCTTCGTCATGCCTCGGCTCTTGATCTTCTTCAGAAGCTCGATGGTGGTGTTGGTGTCGTGGCGGCTCATGCCCGCCGTCGGTTCGTCGAGCAGCAGAAGCCGTGGCTTCTGGATCAGGCACATAGCGAGCTCCAGCCGGCGTTTGTCGCCACGGGAGAGGGCGCCGGCATGCGTTTCCCGACGATCAATGAGGCCGACGTCCTCGAGCATGTGCTCGGCCTCTTCCCGTATCGCCCGCTCGTTCTCGACCGCGCGGAACATGTTGATCTTGAACGCTCCGTCTCTTTTGGCAAAGGCAGGCGTCATGACATTCTGGATAACCGAGAGATCGGCAAAGATTTCCGGCGTCTGGAACACGCGGGCGACACCAAGCTGGTTGATCTCGTGCGGTTTCCTGCCCGTCAGCACATTTCCGTCGAAGACGACGGCACCGCTTGAGGGTGTCAGGCGTCCGATGATGACGTTGAGCAGCGTCGACTTGCCGGCACCATTGGGGCCGATGATCGCATGTGTCTCGCCCTCCTTCACCTGGAGATCAATGTCGGACAGGGCATGGAGCCCGCCGAAATGCTTGTGGACGTCGGCGACGTGAAGAACGACGTTCTTGTTGGTCTGCATAGGTTTGTCCCCTTATCCCACCGCTGCCGTCGCGCCGACGCGAGCACTGCTCTTGGATCCCTTGCGCATGTGCCCGAAGCGGGCGCCGATGCGCCGCACACCTTCCATGATGCCGCCGGGCAGGAAGACGACGATGAGCACGAAAAGCAGGCCGAGCGACAGGTGCCAGCCTTCGCCGACAAACTTGCCGCTCACGGCGACCACGACCTCGCGCAGTCCATCTGGCAGGAAGCTGTAGAAGTTGTTGAGCACGTTATCATTGAACGACGAGAAGATGTTCTCGAAGTACTTGATCAGCCAAGCGCCAATCACGGGGCCAACCAAAGTGCCGACGCCACCGAGGATGGTCATCAACACCACTTCGCCCGATGCCGTCCACTGCATGCGCTCAGCGCCGGCCAGCGGGTCGGTGACGACGAGTAGCGAACCTGCAAGGCCGGCGAGCATGCCGGAGATGACGAAGGCCGTCAGTGTGTAGGGCCGCGTGTTGAAGCCGGTATAGTTCATCCGGTTCTGATTCGACTTGATGCCCTTCAGCATCATGCCGAACGGCGAATTGCTGATGCGCATCGAGAGGAAGAAGGTCGTCAGCAGGAAGAGGGCGGTGAAATAAAAGCCGTTCCAGCCCGAAAGCGACATGCCGAAGAGGCTCGGCACCGGCGCACCGGATGCACTCGTGAAGAGCCCATCGATGACCCGCGGGTCGCTGAGCGTCATGCGCAGACCAGTCTCGCCGTTGGTGATCGGTGTCAGCACCGAATAGGCGAGGTTGTAGCTCATCTGCGCAAAGGCAAGCGTCAGGATCGAGAAGTAGATGCCCGACCGGCGCAGCGATACGTAGCCGACCGCGACAGCAAAAAGCCCTGACATCACGACTGCAAAGAGAATGGCGGGAATGGCATTGAGGCTGAGAAGCTTGAATGACCACATTGCCGCGTAGGAGCCGACGCCGAAGAAAGCGGCGTGGCCAAACGACAGGTAACCTGTCAGTCCGAACAGGATGTTGAAGCCAACGGCGAAGATCCCGAAGATCATGAACCGCTGCAGCAGGTCCGGATAGGCCGCGCCGAATGGCGTGGCGAGGATCGGTAGCAGCAAAACCACTGCGGCAAAACCGAGGAACAGCGTGAGGTCCTTGCGTGACATGAAGTTCGACATTCTAGGTCTCCATCACGCCGCGACGGCCCAGCAGTCCGCGAGGACGGACGAGCAGGATGATGACGGCTACGAGGTAGATGATGATCTGGTCGATGCCAGGGAAGATCGCCTTCACCTGGGTCATCGACGCGAAGGATTGGAGGATACCGAGAAGGAAGCCGGACGCGATCGCTCCGGGAAGCGAACCCATGCCGCCAACCACGACAACCACGAAGGAGATGACCAGGAAGTCCATGCCGATCGTGTAGTTGGGCGGAAGTAGCGGCGTGTACATCACGCCGGCCATGCCCGCCACGACCGCGGCGATGCCGAACATGATCGTGAAACGCCGATCGATATTGATGCCGAGAATCCCGACTGTCTCGCGGTCTGCCATGCCGGCACGCACGACCATGCCAAAGGTGGTGAACTGCAGGAAGGCAAACACCGCGGCGATGATGCCAGCGGAGAACAGGAAGTAGACCAGTCGCCACAGTGGATAGGTGATGACGCCGGGCGCCATGCCGAGCCAAGCCCCGATGTCGGCGGCGCCGCGCAGGTCCGTCGGCATCGGCTGCGGGATCGGGTTCGGCCCAAAGATCGCCTTGATGATTTCACCGAGCACGATCGCAAGACCGAAGGTGACGAGGATCTGTTCTGCGTGCGGGCGCTTGTAGAAATACTTGATGAGCCCGCGTTCCATGCCGATGCCGATCAACAGCATCACCGGGATCGCCAGTAGCAGTGAGAGGGGGACGGAATAGTTGACGAGGATGGCTCCGAAGTCTCCGAACCAGGCCTGCACCAGCGGCGCACGGATCTCAACGGGTGTTCCCCACGGAGACAGGTTGTTCGGATCAACCGTGACGGTTTCAAGCGTCAGCAACTGGCGAAAGGTGACGGCGCAGAAGGCGCCGATCATGAACAGCGCCCCGTGTGCAAAGTTCACCACGCCAAGCGTGCCGAAAACGAGCGTCAGTCCAAGGGCGATAAGCGCGTAGGCGCTGCCTTTATCAAGCCCGTTCAGGAACTGAAGAAACAAGACTTCAAACAATGCGGCCTCCCCGACCTGCAGTCATTCATGCGGAACCCGCCCCGCCGTGTGTTTGGCGGGGCGGGGGCACGTTCAGCTTAGCGGCACTGAGGAACCGGCTCGGCCGCGCCAAGCTCGCCGCCGAAGATCGCCGGGTCGTAGTTTGCCGTCTCGCGGTCGATTTCCTTGACGATGTTCAATACGTCGAACTGGCTTGTCGGCTTCTCGTTGCCGCGAACGACCAGCACGGACTTCATGCACTGGTGGTCTTCGGCGCGATAAAGCGTCTTGCCATTGCCCATGCCGTCGAACTCGAATCCTTCCAGCGCCTTGATGACTTCCGGCGGGTAGAAGGTTCCGGCGCGTTCGCAGGCATCCGCATAAAGAAGTGCCTGGACGTAGGCCGTGTGAGCGGCCTGCGACGGCGGCGAGCCGTAAGCCGCGCCAAACGACTTGGTGAACGCCTTCGAGCCTTCGTCGGGAAGGTTCCAGTGCCAGTTGGACGTGCCGAAGATGCCCTTGATGTTTTCGCCGGCGCCTTTCGCCATCAGTTCGGAGAACAGCGGCACCACGACCTCGAACTGCTTCCCGTTCGCCTGACGGTCGCGCATGCCGAACTGCACGGCCTGGGTCAGCGAGTTGACCATGTCGTTACCGTAGTGGTTGAGGATCAGCACGTCGGCGCCGGAGTTGAGGACCGGCGTGAGGTACTGCGAGAAGTCCGCGGCACCGAGCGGCGTGCGCACGGTCTGGACCGTCTGCCAACCGAGCGCTTCAGTTGCCGCCTTGATCGATTCTTCCTGCGTCCAGCCCCAGGTATAGTCGGCCGTCAGGTGGTATGCCCGACGCTCCTTGCCGTATTCCTCGCCGAGAACCGGCGCAATCGCGATGCCGGACTGGTAGGCGTTGAAGAAGTGGCGGAAGCCGTAGCGACGCTTGTCCTTGCCGGTCGTGTCGTTGGAGTGCGTCAGGCCGGCCATGAAGATCACGCCCAGTTCCTGGCAAAGGCTCTGCACCGCAATTGCCTCGCCGGAGGAGGAGCCGCCGGTGATCATGATCGCGCCGTCGCGCTCGATCATGCGGGTCGCGCCTGCGCGGGCCACGTCGGACTTGGTCTGGCTGTCCGAGCTGACATACTGGACCTTCTTGCCGAGAATGCCGTTGCCCTTGAGTGCCGAAGGCTTCAATACGTTCAGCAGCCCGCCGTCGCCTTCGCCGTTCAGGTGCTTGATCGCAAGCTCATAGGCTTTCTGCTCGTCTGCGCCTTCTTCGGCGTAAGCGCCGGTGAGCGGCAGGTTGAGGCCGAAGGTCACGGTACTTCCGGTCGGATTGTTGCAGAAGTCCTGCGCCCAGGCGCCGCGCGAAAATACGAGCGGTGCGACACCAGTGGCGAGAATACCAGTGAGGCCCGTCTTGATGACATTGCGGCGTGTGAAGCCGCCCTTGATTGTGCTCATTGAATTCCTCCCTTGTTCACGGAAGCCCGTCCCTCAACGAGCTTAGCGTTTTACTATCCGTCTCAAGTAATAGACACGCAATAGGTCATTGTAAGACAACGAAAATTCTGTAAATCTTTGCACATGGGGAGAATAAAAACTGTCAACGTGTTGACAGGGGAGGTTGGCATTGCGCGCACCGATAGGCTTGAGGATCAGTACGAGGCGCAAGGCTCTGTCCATCTCGCAGGCGGCCCTCGCGCGGGCCGTGGGCGTATCACCGAGCTACCTTAACCTGATCGAGGGCAACAAAAGGCAGGTGGGCGGCACCTTGCTCCAACGCATCGCCGCCGAACTCGGCATCGAGCGGGACGAACTGACCGGCGAGGCGGAGCACCGCCTCATGCACGAACTGATTGAGGCCTTCGCTGATCCCGTGCTCGCGGACAGAGGCATGCGGCCAGAAGACGCTCGCCATCTCGTCGCCACCAGCCCCGGTATCGCTGCAGTCATTGCCCAGCTCTACCGCGCCTATACCACCGCCATGTCGAGCAGTGACGCCTATGCCGATCGACTTCGCGCTGATCCGCTGCTTTCGCAACTCCTCCACCAAGTGCTTTCCGGTATCACCGCAATTCGCTCGGGTGCAGAAATTCTTGATTCGGTGCCGGACCTCAGTAGCGAAGAGCAGACACGCTTTTTAGCGTCGATCAGCCGCGAGGCGCTCGGATTGACTGCGGTTGCCCGCAACCTGATCGGTCAGTTCGACCAGACCTCCAGCCGCAGCCGTTTCGCCTCTGCCCGCCAGGAGGTGGACGACATGATCTTCGCTGCCCAGAACCATTTCCCGGAACTCGAGGGTGCCGCTGCCACGCAGCGCCGGCGAATCGACGCTGATGGACCATTTGACGAAGCAACGATGGTCCACCTGCTTTCTCGCCACCATGCGGTTACGATACAGCGCTCCGCGGAGCCGCGTGGCGGCAAAGCTTTCGGTTACGAGCCTTCGAGTCGAACGCTCTGGTTCCGCAACACGGTTCCTCAGTCGACGCGTCAGTTCCAGATGGCGCGCCTGATCGCGGAGTTGAATTGTGCGGACGTGCTGGACGACGTGCCAGGCATGCGCCGGCTTGCATCCCCGATGGCGCGGCAAGGCGCTCGGCGTTATCTCGCGACCTACATCGCCGGGGCGATTCTTTTTCCCTATGAGAGCTTTCTCGCTGACGCAGTGGCACTGCGCTATGACGTCGATGCGCTAAGTGAACGTTACAACGCGAGCTTCGAGCAGATCGCCCACCGTCTCGTCACGCTCCGCCGCAGCGGCGAGGCCGGACTGCCGTTTGGTTTCCTGCGCGCCGATCCGGCGGGCCGCTTGTCGAAGCACTTCCCTCTGCCAGGTCTTCTGCTTCCGACGAGCGGGCATGCCTGTCCGCTCTGGGCGATCTACTCAGCGTTCCGCACTTCGGGACAGATCGTGCGTCAGGTCGCACGATTTTCCGACGGTTCACGATTTCTGTTTGTGGCGAAGGCCGTATCGCGCGCGAGTTCAGGCTTCACCGACGTTGCGCTACCGCATTCCGTATTGTTGATCACGGACATCCTACATGCCGACGAAACAGTCTACGGCGACGGGCTGAACCTGTCGGACTCACGGCTCGACGTCCCAGTTGGTCCGACCTGCCGTCTGTGTACGCGAACCGATTGCGCCAGTCGCCAGGAAGAGCCGTGGTCGCCCGGCGGAGAGAGCATTCCTCCTACTTTAGTAGAGGTCTGACGAGTCACTGCATCATCCGTTTGTGGCTGCGCGGTTCAATGGTAAGGTGGCACCGGAGGAAGAGGGAGGATCAAAGTTGCCAACCGACATTCTCATCGCCGAGGACGAACCGAGCATCCTTGAAGCGTTGAGTTTCGTGTTGCAGCGGGCGGGGTGGACAGTGCAATCGGTGACCGATGGAGAGGCGGTCATGCAGGCTGTGCGTCGAATGCGTCCGCGTGTTCTCGTGCTCGATGTGATGATGCCGAAGAAATCCGGCTTTGAAGTGCTCAAGCAGATCCGTGCTGACGCCTCGCTGCGCGCGTTGCCGGTGCTTGTGTTGACGGCGAAGGGGCAGCAGCAGGATAAACGTGTGGCGGAGGAACTGGGGGCGGACAGGTTTATCACCAAGCCGTATTCCAACGTGGACGTGATCGATACGGTGCGCGAATTGCTTGAAGCAAACACCGCGGAGAGCAGCCCATGAACAGTCATGCTGTGCCATGATTCGTCGCAAGCTTGTTGCGGCGGCACTGTTCTTCACGCTGTTCGGCGCGATTGCGTTCATGCCACCCTTCGCGCTGCTGTTTCGCACCAATACGCGCGTTCTGGGTGTCCCGCTCGAGGCCGCTTATATCTTTGTTGTCTGGATCCTGCTGATCCTGGGTGCACGGTGGTTCAGCCGCGTGCTGCCTGACGATAACGCCGCCCCTGCAGATGCGCAGCAGGATCGGTCGTCATGACGCTGACCGCCGACCTGGTCATCGCCACCTCGGTTGCCTATGTCGGCTTGCTTTTTCTCGTCGCGTTTCTCGCCGACCGGCACACGCGCCGGCGCGCTGGTGGCTTCCTGCGCTCACCGTTCGTCTACACACTCTCCATCTCGGTCTATTGCACGAGCTGGACCTTTTATGGTGCAGTAGGCTCGGCGGCCCGCACCGGGCTTGAATTCGTCACCATCTACCTCGGCCCTACGCTTGTTTTTATTGGTTGGTGGTTCATTCTCCGACGTCTGGTGCATATCAGCCATAGCCAACGCATCACCTCCATCGCAGACCTGCTCTCCTCTCGCTTCGGCAAGTCTGGCGTCCTTGGCGTGCTCGTCACGCTGCTTGCCGTTATCGCGATTGCTCCCTACATCGCGCTGCAACTGAAGGCGGTGACCTCATCGATCGAGGCGATTGCCGGCGCTTCCGAGTTCGGGCGTGGCAGCCTGGAGGGGTGGGACGAGGGTGGCCTCGCTTTTGGCGTCGCGGCGGGCATGGCAGCTTTCACAATTCTTTTCGGCACGCGTAACGTTGACGCGAACGAACAGCATCATGGCGTGGTCGCCGCCATTGCGCTCGAAGCGGTGGTGAAGCTGACCGCTCTGATCGCCGTCGGCGTCTTCGTCATCTATGCGGGCGGCGGACTGGAAGGCGTTTTCACGGGCGCGGCGGCGGCCGGAATCGACATCTACGACACTGATACCTTCGGCGACCGCTGGATCGGCTCTATGCTGCTCGCCGCGGCGGCCATCATCTGCCTGCCGCGCCAGTTTCAGGTGACGGTGGTGGAAAACTCGGACGAAAGCCACCTGCGCACAGCAAGCTGGGCTTTCCCCGCCTACATGCTGGCGATGAGCCTCTTCATCCTGCCGATCGCACTTTACGGGCTGACGATCATGCCCGCCGGCTCCAACCCCGACATGTTTACCCTGACCCTGCCTCTAGCCGCGGGGCAGGGCGGGCTCGCACTCTTCGCCTTCATTGGCGGTTTCTCTTCCGCCACATCGATGATCATCCTGGAGTCGATCGCGCTGTCGATCATGGTGTCGAACCATATCGTAGTGCCGCTGATGTTGCGCTTTGGTGCGGAGGGACATGTCGGCAGCGACCATGGCGTACGACGCCTGCTCCTGCGGGCGCGGCGCGTTTCCATCGTGCTGATCCTCTTCCTCGGCTTCGGTTACTTTTACCTGACGCGCTCGTCAGATGCGCTGGCGCCGATTGGTCTCATCTCGTTCACCGGCGTGGCGCAGTTCCTGCCAGCGATCCTCGCCGCGCTCTTTTGGCGCGACGCATCTGCCAAGGCTGCAATTGCGGCCATATCAACCGGCTTCCTTGTCTGGCTGTGGGCGAGCTTCCTGCCATCCTTCGCCACCTCGTCACCAAGCGTGGCGGCAATCATGGCGGAAGGCCCCTATGGCATATCCTGGCTTCGGCCGCAGGCCTTGTTCGGGCTGGATATGCTGGACCCGCTTGCCCACGGTGTTTTCTGGAGCCTCTTTGCCAACACCACGGTCTTGATCCTGGGCTCGCTTGTCACGCGCCAGTCCGCACTGGAGCACGTGCAGGCCGCGTTGTTCATCGATATGTCGGGACGCAGCCCATCCGAACCTGGTTCGCTCCACGGCTCCGCCACGACCGACGACCTGCTTCTGGTCGCACGCCGCGTGCTCGGCCAGCAGCGGGCCTTTGATCTGTTCTCGGAGGAAGCGAGGCAGACCGGCACGGCCTGGACAAGCCTTGAACCGACACCGGCCTTCATCAACCGCTTGGAGCGAGAACTTGCCGGCTCAATCGGTGCGGCCTCTGCGCATATCATGCTGTCGAAAGTCGTCTCAGGTGGCGAGGTCTCGCTTGAGGAAGTCATGCGCATGGCGGACGAGACCCAGCAAGTCATCGAACACTCGCAAGCTTTGGAACGCACCTCGGCTCAGTTGCGCGCTACAGCTGAAAAATTGGAGGCCGCAAACCTTCAGTTACGGGAAGTGGACCGGCAGAAGGACGAGTTCCTCAGCCAGGTAAGCCACGAGGTCCGCACCCCGATGACGGCAATCCGCGCCTTCTCGGAGATCCTGTTGTCGGAACGCGATCTTGATGAGTCCTCGGTCCGCAGCTTCGTGGACACGATCCACAAGGAAAGCTTGCGATTGACGTCCCTCCTGGACGAGATCCTTGATGTGTCCGCGCTCGAAAAAGGCGATCGGGTTTGGGAGGCAAATCTCTTTGATCCGGAGCGATCATTGGATCAGGCGCTGCGAGTTTGCAACGCGCTTGCCTTGCACAATGGCACCACGCTCCAAGTCACCCAACGCGTGGACTCGGCTCATGTGTCCGGCGATGCGGACCGTCTCAGCCAAGTGTTGATTAACTTGATCTCGAACGCCATCAAATACAACAACGCTCCGTCGCCGACGGTATGGATCAGGTCCTTTATCGACGGCCCACACTACTGTGTGGAGATCTCGGACAATGGCGCTGGTATTCCGGAAGCGGAGCAGCCGCGCATCTTCGACAAGTTCTATCGCGGACAACGGGGTCGGGCGACCGCCTATGCCGGAGCGGGACTCGGGTTGCCGATCAGTCGGGAAATTCTCGCCCGCATGCGAGGCACGCTTGAACTCGTGCCCAGTGCCGCAGAGGGAGCCTGTTTCTGCATGAGGCTTCCTTTGGAGATGGATGCGAGAGCCACAGGCTGAGAAACTGAGCCACTTGTGTTTGGGAACATTCGATCTATCATCGTCTCGTTAAAAGGAGGGGCACAGACATGTACAGGTTCGAAATCTACAAGGACAAGGCTGGCGAATTCCGTTTCCGGTTCAGGGCATCCAACGGTCAGACATTGTTCGCATCCGAAGGATATTCGGCCAAGGCTTCCGCTGTTGCCGCGATCGAATCGATCAAGAAGAACGCACCGGGCGCAACCACGGACGACCAGACGACGGCGATGGCCTGAAGCCTGAAGTCGTTGTTGACTGAAAGGTCTATGTTGATCGTGGCCGCCCGCTCCATGTGAGCGGCCACGCGGCAAGTGACTTCACTTAGGTCACCGACACGACCTTCACCGCACCTCGCCGGTCCAGCACCTCAACCGTCACCTGGTGACCTGCGCGATGCAGGGCCACATCGGCTGCGCCGCTACCGACAGTGAGGTTGCGGATCACGACCTCGTCCAAGAAAGCGGGCAGGACTGGTCGTTCGAAAATGACCTGCGTGTTCTGCGGATCGAAGCTCAACCCGAGACTCGATTGGAGCAGGGAGAGGGGCGCGGCCGCCGCCCACGCCTGAGGAGCGCAGGCGACGGGATAGAAGGTTGGGCCCTGTGCCCGCTGCCGCCTGAAGCCGCAGAACAGTTCCGGCAGGCGTCGCAGATCAATGTATGTCGAGGCTGCAAACAGTCCTTCGAACACTTTTGAGGCTTCTTTCCGGAAGCCATAACGGCCAAGACCCGAAGCAATGAGCGAGTTGTCGTGCGGCCAGACTGATCCGTTGTGGTAGCTCATCGGGTTGTACCGCGCTTCGGTGGATGGGACGGTTCGAATACCCCAGCCGCAGAAGGACGATGGTTCCATCAGCGTCTTCACGACCGCTTCCGCCCGTTCCGGATAAGCTATTCCTGTGAGCAGCGCATGGCCGGCATTTGATGCCCTGACACGGCACGCCCGCTTGTCGCCATCAAGGGCGAGGACGAACGTCCCCAGAGACTCATCGAAGAAGGCCGCATCGAACGCGCTTTGAAGGGCTGCCGCCCTGGCCGAGTATTGCGATGCTTGCTCCCGACGGCCCAGTCGACGGCAGATCAACGCTGCGGCACTGAAGGCGCCATAGGTGTATGCCTGTACTTCAGCAAGCGCGATCGGACCCTTGGCGAGGGTACCGTCGGCGTGAAAGACGGAGTCGTAGCTGTCCTTCCAGCCTTGGTTGACCAAACCATCTTCTTTCATCCGCCCGTATTCCACGAAGCCGTCTCCGTCGCGGTCGCCATAGTCCTCCAGCCAGGCGAGGGCGGCTTCGATGTTCGGCCAAAGTCCTCGAAGCGTCTCCAGGTCGCCTGTGCGTTCATGGTAGGCGCCTGCAAGCATCACGAAGAGAGGCGTCGAGTCGACGCTGCCGTAGTAGCGACGGAAGGGAACCTCACCCAGCTCTGCCATCTCGCCATAACGCACCTCGTGGAGGATCTTGCCCGGTTCGGCATCCGCCGCAGGGTCAACGTCTTTTGCCTGGTTGGCTGCGAGGTGGCGGAGCACGCCTTTTGCAATCGTCGGATCGAGCCACAACGTCTGGAGCGCGGTGATGATGGCATCCCGACCAAAGACCGTGCTGAACCAGGGGATGCCGGCGTATGGATACGGCCCTTCCGGCGTATCCGTCATCAGCATATAGATGTCAGATACGCTTCTGCGCAGCGCTTCGTTGAAGATGTCGTTCGATGTCTGAACGGCTGCCGCCCTTGAGGAGGCTTGGCGAAGGGCGCGTCGCGCATCGCGAAAGCCCTTGAAAAAAGCCACTGTCGGCGAAGCTTCTGAGCCCAAGTTGCAGGCGATCTCGATGAAGATAGAGCGGGACTGCCCGGGTTGCAGCTGGATGCGGTAGGTTATCTGCTCGGCGGTAATCCGCTTTGGTGCGGGCTCGAACCGAAGCGTCGTGCTTCGCCAACAGCCGTCAAGGCCGGTGTAGGAAAGCTCCAAGCCGTCTTGCTTGGAAACCGCGGCGCCTTGAGTTCCGCGCTTCCGGCGCTCCGTTCCTCGCACCTCGAACAGATCCGCGAAATCGGCGCTGATGGCAAAATCGATCGAAATCTCGTGCGGCTGATCGTCGAAGTTCTTCACCAGCAGACGCTCGAGGCATCGCCCTTGCCAGAGGAAACGCGTCCGCCGGAGATGAAGGAGATCGTGTTCGAGCAGCAACTTGCCGCTGGCATCATACAAGTCGGGGTTTGTCAGGTCGCAGGTCAGCGTTGCGTTGTCGTCCCTCAGAGTGGAACTGAGAAGCATCGGTCGCACGCCACCGATGGTCATGTAAAAATGCGAGAGATAGCGGGTGTCGCGGTGGAAGATTCCCTCCGGGCTCCCCGGACCCGATATCACGTCGCCATTGTGGTCAAACACGGCGAATGTATCGCCGTGTTTGAGGGTGCGAGGTCGTCGTTCCTGCAAGGATGCCGAGGCAGGAATAAAAAACTGCCCGATCGAGCTCAGCTGGAGCCCGAGGAGATTGGGAGCTTGAGGCTGAATGTCTGCAGCGTCCATGAAACCATCTCCTTGCTCAGGCGACCCCCTGCAGGTCGAGGTTGTCATTGTTCGCGGCTTGGTGTGTCGAGCCGGAGCCAGAAATCAGGTGCTGGTAGATCGAGAGATAATCTTCGGCCATGCGCTCGACCGTGAAACGTCGCTCGAAGGTCTCCCGAACATTCTGCCTCGGAAGCTCATCGAGGCGCTTAAGAGCCGACACGGCGGACGAGATGTCTTCAACAATCATGCCGGAGACGCCGTGGTCGATGATTTCCGGGACCGAGCCATTTCGGAAGGCGATGACCGGTGTGCCGCAAGCCATAGCCTCGATCATGACCAAGCCGAATGGTTCGGGCCAATCGATCGGGAAGAGCAGGGCGCGCGCATTTCCCAGGAAGCTCGCCTTCTGCTGCTCGCTGATCTCGCCGACGAACTCGACATTGGGGCTTTCGCGCACCATCGGTTCGATGACGGTCTCCCAATATTCCCGGTCGGCGTTATCGATCTTGGCTGCAATTTTCAGCTTCACGCCGGCGCGCCCGGCAATCTCGATCGCCCGATCAGGTCGTTTCTCCGGCGAGATCCTGCCAAGGAAGGCAACGTAGTCTTCCTCGGGCTTCGCCGTGAACGGCAGGACGTTGCGTGGCAGCCCGTGGTAGACGGTGCCCGCCCAGTTCACCGGTGGCATCGGCCTGCGCTGGTCGTCAGAGATCGAGACCAGCGGTTGGTTAGGAAAGAACCTGTAGAACGGTTGCAGATCAGGGAGATCAAGCCGCCCGTGCAGCGTTGTCAACGCAGGCACATTGAGATGAGCCAGCATCGGGTAATGCAGGAGGTCGATGTGGAAGTGCAAGACATCGAAATCGGACGCCCGTCTGCGGACCTCCTCCAGAAGGATCATGTGATGGGGAAGTGGATCCTTCACGACCGGATCGAGCCTGAGTGCCGTGGGACAGGCGGAAACAAGCTTCGCGTCGGTGATCGAGTCACCACTGGCGAAAAGCGTTACTTCATGGCCCTGCCGAACGAGTTCCTCCGTCAGGTAAGACACGATCCGCTCCGTTCCCCCGTAGAGCTTGGGCGGAACGCGTTCAGCGAGTGGAGCGATCTGGGCGATCTTCATGATGAACAACCTCCTTCACCGAAAAAGGTAGACCTGCAGCTATCCTCCGCGCCGGCTCTGTTTCGAGCACAGGTCGCTGTTGAACGCCCACCGGTTGATAGGGCGGTGAAGAGGAAGACGCACAAAGAAGTCGCGCCAAGGAGACAAAGACATTTTCGCCTTCACCTGTTCAGCAGGACCAAGTTGCCATGAAGCTTGCCGGATGCGGAAGCGGCCTTGATCTAGGAAAGCGGAAAAGGGGGATCAAGATGTTGATGCTTACATCGCATGGCAGAGACGTCATCCGCGACGAACGCGCAAGGCAGGTGGCCTCGAAACAAGATTGCCTTGATGTCGACAAGCAAGTTATGGGGAGACCCTTTCCAAACGCAGTGCCGCCGTCATGCTGAGCGATCTCAATCTGAACCTCCTGCGCTCATTCTACATCATCGCCGAAGAGCGAAGTCTTACGCGCGCGGCATCACGGCTTAACATGACGCAGCCCTCCGTAAGCCAGGCGCTGCAGAGGCTGGAGGAGCAGCTCGGTTGCCAACTCGTCTTTCGCGACAGCCGGAGGTTCGAACTTACGGTGCCTGGCCAGAAGATCTACGATGAATGCGCCGAGATCTTCCGGTCGGTCGAGCGGATCGGGGTGCTGACGAAGGATGCACCCACGGAGGAATTTGGCGAGATCAAGCTCCAGATCATCAGCAATCTGGAGTCTCCGCTGATCAACGAGGCGCTGAGGGTTTATCACCAGCGTCATCCGTCTGTCCGGTGGATGATCGAAGTCCAGAACAGTCAGGAAACGGTGCGGCGCATTCTGGCAGAAAAGAGCGGCATAGGCATTTGCCTCTTGCCCCGTCCGGTCTTTAATCTGGACTGCAAGCTGCTCTTCCGGGAGGAGTTCAGCGTCTTCTGCGGTGCCGAGCACCCATTTTACGGACGGGCTCAGGTTGAGAAACGCGAGCTGCGCCAAGAATCCTTCATCTCCTTCACCTGTGCGGGCGAGGGCTTGGGGCTGGAACCCATGGCGGTTCTCAGCGAAAGCATTGGCCTTGGAGAACGGATCAGCGGGCGAAGCGCCAATCTGGAAGAGGTCCGGCGCATGATCATCGCCGGCCTCGGCATCGGGATACTCCCGCCGACGGCCGTGCGAACCTATGTCGACAATGGTCAGCTATGGCCGCTGGAGATCCTGGACTTCCCACTCGGGGCTGATGTCTTTTTGGTCTCCTATCCAGGTTGTGCGTTCACAAGTGCGGAGCGGCGGTTCCTGGAACTCCTCGACGAGTTGAAGTCGCTCTACCCCGACATGGCCTGACACGACGCGTCAGGTTTGTGCTGCCGCTGGGCTTCTCGAAGGAGGCCGCTGGTGGCCTCCTTCGAGAAAATTACATCAACGCGTTTATCGATCCGCCCGAGCGACAACCGAGTGCAGCAGCACGTTCAGGCCAGGGGCCAGATCACTGGGATCACACGACTCTTCATTGTTGTGGGTGATGCCGCCCTTGCAGGGCGTGAAGATCATCGCCGTAGGGCAATGACGAGCGAGGAAATAAGCGTCGTGCCCGGCCTGTGACTGGATGTCCCGCCAGTTGTAGTTCATCCGCTTGGCTTCCGCGCGGATCTGGCCGACCATCTCGCCGTCGAAGATATCGCCACCCCAGAACCACTCGTCCTCGATCTCCGCCTCGCATCCGGCACGGGCAGCGCTTTCGAAAACGGCGCGGCGCATCTTTTCCGCCATGACGCGGGCGGTTGCAGGGTCGGGATGACGCACGTCGCAGATCGCCTGCGCTGTGTCGGAGAGAATGCCTGGCTTGTTCGGCCATGCCGCTAGCCGTGCGCCGGTCGCTTTCCCGTCGCCAACCGCGAAATCCCAGCCGATATCGTCGACGGCCGTCAGCCACCGTGCCCCGGCAATCAGGGCATTATGGCGAAGATCCATCGGAGTGGGGCCAGTATGCGCAGTCCTGCCATTGAACCGCACGCGCATGCCATAGCTGGGATAGCCGCCGGTCACGACACCAACGTCACGCTTTTCAAGGTCAAGGATTGGGCCCTGCTCGATGTGAAGCTCGAAATAGGCGTCGATGTCGCCTGCCTTGCACGGCTTGTGACCGTCATAGCCGATCCGATGCAGTTCGTCGCCGAAGCGGGCACCGTCATCGGACACCAACTGCTTGACCCAATCCACCTCGTAGGCGCCGACGAAACAGCCAGAGGCGACCATCGGGGGCGAGAAGCGTGCGCCTTCCTCGTTGGTCCAGTCGACGATAACGATCGGCCGCTTGGTGACGTGGCCACAATCATTGAGGCTGCGGACGACTTCCAGGCCGGCCAGGACGCCGGCAATGCCGTCAAAGCGGCCGCCGTTGATCTGCGTGTCGAGATGGCTGCCGATCATGACCGGTGCTAGCGTCGGATCGGTGCCCTCGCGGCGCCCGAAGATGTTACCAAGCTCGTCGATCTCGACGGAAAGTCCAGCTTCCCGGCACCAGTTGACAAAGAGGTCCCGCATCCGCCGGTCGTCATCAGTCAGAGTCAGCCGCGACAAGCCTCCCGTGCGGCCCTTGCCGATCTCGGCCGAGCTTTCGATGGTTGACCAATAGCGATCGATGTTGGCGCGTTGGTCGGCAGAAAAAGTCATGGTCATTCTCTCATTGGAAGGTGAGCCCGCATCAGGAGCCGAAAGACATCAGCGTCATCAGGCCCGGGAAGAGCACCAGAGCGAGCAAGACAAGCGTCATNACGCCAAGGAAGGGCAGGAGGTAGCGGAACGAGGCGGACATNGGGATNCCACCGGTGCGGCACGCGGCCATGAGGTCGATGCCAAGCGGTGGCGTATTTGCACCGATCGCGAGGTTGATGGTCAGCAGGACACCGAAATAGACGGGGTCTATCTCAAAGGCGCGCAGCACTGGCAGGAAGACCGGGGCAAGGATCAGGATGATCGCGATCGACTCCATGAACGTGCCGAGGATGAGCACAGCGACCATCATCATGATCAGTGCAAGCGTGGCGCTTTCCGTCGTTCCGGTGATCGCATTGACCACCATCTGCGGGACCTGCTCGACCGTCAGGATCCAGCCGAAGACGGATGCCGCAGCGATGACCATCAAAATACCGCCGGTCATTTCGGTGGTGTCACGGAGCAGGCTGAAGACCTTGGAAAGGCTCAACTGGCGATAGACGAAGGCGCCGATCAGGAGCGCATAGGCGACACCGACGCCGGCTGCTTCTGTTGGGGTGAAGATGCCGAAGCGAATGCCGCCGACGATGATGACGGGCGCAAGAAGCGCGAGAATTGATTCCCGCAGCGCCGTACCAAGCCGTGCCCAGGAGAAGGCTTCGCCGCCCTTCCAGCCGTTCTTGCGGGAGATCCACCAGGCCACGACCATCAGGCCAAGACCCAGAAGAATGCCCGGGCCGATCGAGTTGACGAAGAGCTTGCCAATCGAGGTGCCGGTGGCTGTTCCGTAGACGATGAGGACAATAGAGGGCGGGATTACGGTGCCAAGCGAACCGGCGCAACCGAGTGCTGCCGCGGAGAAGCCGGGATGATATCCGCGCTCGCGCATGGCCGGCAGCATCATCGTGCCGATGGCGATGACGTCGGCGACACCAGACCCGGAGAGTGAACCGAACATCATGCAGGCCGCGATCATGACGATCGCAAGTCCGCCGGTACGCCGCCCGACGACAGCGGCGCAGAGATTGACAATGCGTGGTGCGAGCCCGCCATGCACCATCAATACGCCCGCGAGCAGGAAGAGTGGGATTGCCAACAGCGTGAAGCTGTCAATGCCCGCAACCATCCGTTGGGCCACAACGATGACCGGGATGGCATCGGCGACAAGCAGATAGGCGATCGAGGAGAGCGCAAGCGCGATCATGATCGGTGCGTCGATCAGGATCAGCAGGACAAAGACGCTCAGGAGTACGATGAGGGCGATGCTCATTTGCGCCATTCCACAAGGAGGATTGCAATAAGGGACAAGGCGGCGCTGATTGGCAGTGCCAGGTAGGTAAGCCCGACCGGCCAACTCAACGCGGTCGTCTCATGGCTCCACGTGAGAACTGTGAGTTTCCAGCCGGTCCAAAGAAGGACGATAAGGAAGAGGGCGGAGCACACGGCGGCGAGCAACGCGAGCGCGGTGCGGAACCTGCCGGGTTTCACAAGCAGGTCCGTCAGCCCGGCCGACAGATGCGTGCGGCGGATGAAGGCGGAAATTCCACCGATGAAGGTAACCCAAACCAGAAGCAGACGAGGAATTTCCTCCGACCAGCGCGGTGTGAAGGAAAACGCATAACGGCACACGACGACGTAGACGATCAAAGCGGTGAAACAGGCAACGCCGAGGGCGCCGGCCGATGTTACAGCGACATCAATTGTTCGGGCGATGCGTGAAGAACGCGTCGAGGCATCTTGCATTGGAGGCTCCGGAACCGGGAATGGCTGCAATCGGGTTGGCGGCGCGTATAGTTGCCCGCCCGGGTTCGCCGGGCGGGCCGCTTTTCTTTATTTGCGATAGGTATCCATGGTGGCGAGCAGATCCGCGCCGAAGGTTTCCTTCTGGCTTTCCCAAATCGGCTCGAGCGCCTTGACGAAGGCGGCCTTGTCAACTTCGTTGACTTGCATGCCCTTGGCCTTCAGCTTCTCGAGGAGTTCGAGTTCGCTTTCAGCCACCATCTTGCGCTGCTCGTTACCCCAACGGACGGCAGCTTCCTTCACGATTGCCTGGTCTTCCGGCGAAACCTGGGACCATGCGATGGTCGACACAGTCAGGCAGGCTGCGCCCCAGATGTGGCCCGTCATCGAGAGGTACTTCTGAACTTCATAGAAGGACGAGGATTCGATGATCGACAGCGGGTTTTCCTGAGCGTCGAACACACCCTGCTGAAGGGCAGAGTAGAGTTCACCGAAAGCGAGTGGTGCCGGCTGGGCGCCGAGCGCCTCGAAGGTCGCGAGCCGTACCTTGTCTGGCGTGACCCGGATCTTCAGACCCTTCAGATCTTCCGGCTTTTCGACCGGACGCACATTGTTGGTGATGTTGCGGAAGCCGTTTTCCCACCAGGCCAGAACCTCGATGCCCTTTGGCTTCAAGAGGCCGGCGAGCTGTTCACCGAGCTTGCCGTCAAGCGCGGCAAAGGCCTGCTCGCGGCTCGTCCAGGCATATGGCATTTCGATGATGCCGAGCTTCGGCTCGACGAACTGGAAGGAACCGCTGCCGATCACGCCGGCATCCATCGTGCCGATCTGCATGCCCTCGATGACTTCCTTTTCCGTGCCCAGCTGACCGGACGGATAAATTTCAATCTTGACGCGTCCGTCTGTCTTCTCGGCCACTTCCTTGGCGAAGGACGTTGCTGCCTTGTGCCAGCTATGGGAATCTGCAAGCACGTGACCGAGGCGGATGGTCGTATCCGCAAGAACGCTTGTTGCAGAGGAAAGGCCGATCATGCCGGCAAGGAAGCCGGCGGCAATACGGCGGGAAAATGCTGGTACGCTCATTTTGGTGTCACCCTCTTTTGTTGCACGAATTATTGGCAGCCATAAATCACTGCCGGTGGCTCCGCATCAAATAGCTGCTGCGAATAGCTGCTATAGGGACGGCCTATAGACCCTCAACTTTATCCCGCTGCGACCGTTGCGATGCATTCGATTTCGATATCGAAGAGCGCCCAGGGCTTCACTGCGACGCAACTGCGAGCCGGAAAACCGGTCGTGAAGAACTCGCGGTAGACCTTGTTCATATCCGCCGCCAATGCGTTGTCGGTCAGAAACACCAGCGACTTGAAGACGTCGTCAAGCGACGAGCCAGCATGATTCAGCGTGAAGGACAGTGCCTCAAGGCAGGCACGCGTTTGAGCCGTGATGTCACCCTTCACGATCTCTCCGGTCGTCAGATCGATCGGCGGCATGCCGCAGGTGTAAAGCGTATCGCCGATACGGGCGAGGGCAGATGTGGGAGCGCCAAGCCGGCGGATCGCTTCCGAAACGACGGGAACTTCGATGATCTGATGCTTCATCAGTTGAACCTTTCTTCCAAAGCCTCGCACCTACACCCAGCAGCACTGCCTTTCCAAGCCATTCGACGGGCTTAGGACATCAACGCGTCATTTGCCCGGCGTATCCGATCAGTCAGTTGGCGAGACAGTCAGTGTACATTGAAGGCGATCGAAACGCTCTGCCTGATTCTACCCCATAGCCGCGGCGCTTTTGTTGCGGCTAATCCTTGACCGATGCCGGACCCATCGGCTATCTCCCCCGGCCATGGGTAAAACAACGAACCGTTCAGGGCTTACGCGTCTGAAACCGCATTCGTAACCGGCCGCAGGATTCCTGTTGCCGGTCCGCCATCGAGCGCCTTTCTGGCCATGAGCCAGAGCTTGCCAATCCAAGAACAACTGACTTTCAAGTCGTATTCCGTAGACAGGGGTTTCCCGTGCAGACGCCATATTACCTGATCGACAAAACAAAGCTCCGCCGCAATCTAGAGATCGTTGCCACACTGCGCGAGAAGTCGGGTGCAAAGGCGCTGCTGGCGCTCAAGTGTTTCGCGACATGGTCCGTCTTCGACCTGATGCGGGAGTATCTCGATGGAACAACCTCTTCATCCTTGAATGAAGTGCGGTTGGGGCAGACGCGCTTTGGCGGCGAGACGCATGCCTATAGCGTCGCGTATTCAGAGCGTGAGTTCGATGAAGTCGCCGAACGCGCCGACAAGGTCATCTTCAACTCGGCGTCGCAGCTCAACCGTTTCGCCGAGCGCACCGCTAAGCCGCGCGGCCTGCGTCTTAATCCCGGCGTTAGCTCGTCCTCGTTCGATCTCGCAGATCCTGCGCGACCGTTCAGCCGGCTCGGCGAAAACGAACTGGAGAAGATCGAAAGCCACCTGCATCTGCTCGATGGCTTCATGATCCACAACAACTGCGAAAACAGCGACTTCGACAGGTTCGATGCTCTTCTGACGTCGATCGAAGAGAAGTACGGTTCGCTGTTTGCGAAGGTGAACTGGGTAAGCCTTGGCGGTGGCATCCACTTTACGGGAGAGGGATATCCGCTCGAGCGCCTGTCCGACCGTCTCAAGGCGTTTTCTGACGAACATGGCGTCCAGGTTTATCTCGAGCCGGGCGAAGCATGCGTGACGCGCAGCACGTCCCTGGAAACCTCGGTGCTCGATGTCCTGGAGAACGGAAAACGGCTGGCAATCGTTGATAGCTCGATCGAGGCGCACATGCTCGACCTGTTGATCTACCGCGAGACTGCAAAGGTTGCCGAGCCCGAACAGGGGGAAACCTATGTGATCTGTGGCAAGTCCTGCCTGGCCGGGGACATCTTCGGCGAGTTCAAGTTCGAGAAGGAGCTGTCGGTCGGCGATCGCGTTTCGATCCGGGACGCGGGCGGCTACACGATGGTCAAGAAGAACTGGTTCAACGGCGTCGACATGCCGGCGATCGTCGTGCGCGAACTTGATGGTTCCGACCGGGTCGTCCGCGCCTTCGACTATAACGATTATGAAAGATCCTTGTCCTGAGGGTCTAAGACAGGAGTGTGCAACACAAAATGAGAAAAAATGTTCTCGTAGTTGGAGCCGGCGGCGTCGGCCGCGTCGTAGCTCACAAGTGCGCCTTGAACAGCGACATCCTTGGCGACATCCATATCGCATCACGCAGCGCCGAGAAGTGCCGTGCAATCGTGGAGTCGATCCACGAGAAGAAGCACATGCGCTCGAACGCGAAGCTGGAATGGCACCAGCTTGACGCAATGGATGTCCAGGCGACTGTTGATCTCATCCGTAAAACGAACGCCCAGATCGTCATCAACGTGGGTTCGGCTTTCGTCAACATGTCGGTGCTGGCGGCCTGCCTCGAAACCGGTGCGGCTTACATCGATACCGCCATCCACGAAGACCCCCGAAAGATCTGCGAAACGCCCCCGTGGTACGGCAACTACGAGTGGAAGCGTGCCGAGGAATGTGCGAAGCGCGGCGTCACCGCAATCCTCGGTGCCGGGTTCGATCCCGGCGTCGTGAACGCATATGCGCGGCTGGCGAAGGACGAGCATTTCGACCAGATCAAGGATATCGACATCGTCGACATCAATGCTGGTTCGCACGGTAAGTACTTCGCGACCAACTTCGATCCGGAGATCAACTTCCGAGAATTTACGGGTGTGGTCTACTCCTGGCAGAACGGCGCCTGGCAGACCAACAAGATGTTCGAGATCGGCAAAGAGTTCGATCTGCCTGTTGTTGGCAAGAGGAAGGCTTACCTCACCGGCCACGACGAGATCCATTCGCTGTCTCGTAACTTCCCGGACGCCAACGTCCGGTTCTGGATGGGCTTCGGAGACCACTACATCACGGTCTTCAACGTGCTGAAAAACCTTGGCCTCCTCTCGGAGCAGCCGGTGAAGACGGCTGAAGGCCTTGAGGTCGTTCCGCTGAAGGTGGTCAAGGCTGTGCTGCCGGATCCGGCTTCGCTTGCTCCGGATTACACCGGCAAGACCTGCATCGGCGACTTCATCTCGGGAACGAAGGATGGGGTGGACAAGGAGATATTCGTCTACAACGTGGCGGACCACAAGGAAGCCTTCAACGAAGTCGGCGCCCAGGGTATTTCCTACACCGCCGGAGTTCCCGCTGCCGTTGCAGCCCTGCTTATCGCGCAGGGCGACTGGGACGTGCGCAAGATGGCCAATGTTGAGGAATTGTCACCTTGGCCGTTCATCAAGGGGCTTCACCAGAATGGCTTGAAGACTTTCCTGAAGGACGAGCGCGGGGAAGACCGGTTGATCTCGGAATAAGGTAGGAAAGGGCGGTCCAGTGACCGCCCTTTCTGTTTCGCCTGATCACGGATTCGCCGACGAGGCCTCAGCCGTACACGACGTGAAGAACGATTGTCTTCGGGACGGGGACATTTCGAACGGGTGGCTTCGGGCGTCGGCGGTAGCTGATTCTGAGGCTACGGCTGGAGTGGGCTCTTCGTCGTGTCGTGAAAACTCTCATGCCGGAACCATACCGCCCGTCTCCGGCGCGGCAACACGAACTCCGGAATGCGGTTACGGAGTAACCTTAACCCACGCGCATCCCATTTCGCTTCCGCAGCCTCCGCAGCGGTGTTTGGCTTCGGGGTTCGCGACGTCCATCACTACACTCATTTTCAGGTAAATCTAACGTTGTGAAGTCCGGGATGGCGCCGGTCTGCGCTCGTTGACATCTGGATGAGTCGATGCTTTGCTCAGATGTCAGACCAATTCGGGAGCGAGCGTGGACGCTGGGAGTGTACTGCAGCCTTTGCCGGCACTGGACCGGGCGAGACAGGTGACGCTGGCGCTTGCGCGCTATGTTGCCGATGCGAAGCTGCAGGCCGGCGACCGACTTCCGGCCGAGCGAGAGTTGATGGCTTCGCTTGCCGTTGGACGCTCGACGATCCGTGAGGCGATCCGTCACTTTCAGGCGCTGGGTGTCATCGAAACCCGCAAGGGCAGCGGAACCTATCTGTTGCGGCCAGTTTCTCCTGACACGATTCACATGCCGTTGTCGCTCGATACGACGCGACTGCGCGACGTGCTCCTGCAGACGCTGGAAGTCCGGCGCGGCATCGAGTGCGAGGCCGCAATGGTCGCGGCGCGCATGCGCACTGCAGAAGATCTCACTGTCATCGAAGCCAAGCTCGACCAGATGGAAAAGGTGCATCTTGAGCAGGGGACGTCGGGGCCCGAAGACCTGGCCTTTCATCTCGCCGTCTACGACGCCACGCATAATCCGCTATTCCGCCAGATCCTCGAGCAAATGCGCGAAAGCTTTGAGCATTTCTGGGCCTCGCCTTTCGACCGGAAGGATTTCGCCAGGCGCTCCTTTCCGTTTCATCGCACCCTTTTTAACGCGATTGCCGCCCAGGATCCCGACGGGGCGCGGCGCGAAACACTGAAGATCCTCGAGGTTGTCGAGGAAGACATCAAGGAAATGTCCCAATGAATGAAATGCTGGACCCGTCGCAACTTGCCTCGCTCATCACCGCGCATGATGACGGCAATTTTGCTGATGCGGTCGTGCCACCGATTTTCCAGACCTCGCTTTTCACCTTCTCACAATATGACGAGATGCTCGCCGCCTATCGCGGCGAAAAGGTGCGCCCGATCTATACGCGTGGCCTCAATCCCACGGTGCGCATGTTCGAGGAGATGCTCGCCAAGCTCGAAGGGGCGGAAGATGCGCTGGGTTTCGCCAGCGGCATGTCCGCCATCTCGTCGGCGGTTCTCAGCTTCGTTGAGCCCGGCGACAGGATCGTCGCTGTCAAGCACGTCTATCCCGATGCTTTCCGCCTGTTTGGCACGATCCTCAAGCGAATGAAGGTTGAAGTGACCTATGTTGACGGTCGCGACGAGGAAGCGGTCGAAAAGGCGCTTCCGGGCGCCAAGGTCCTCTACCTGGAAAGCCCGACAAGTTGGGTGATGGAAGCGCATGACGTCGGCGCGCTGGCGGCGCTTGCAAAAAAGCACGGCGTCGTCTCGATGATCGACAACAGCTGGGCGAGCCCGTTCTTCCAGCGGCCGATCACGCTCGGCGTCGACCTCGTCATCCACTCGGCTTCGAAATACCTCAGCGGGCACAGCGACGTCGTTGCCGGCGTCGTGGCAGGATCGAACGAGATGATCGCCCGATTGAAGGCTGAGGCATACCCCTATCTGGGCGGCAAGCTCTCACCCTTTGATGCCTGGCTATTGATCCGCGGGTTGCGCACGCTGCCCTTGCGGATGAGGGCCCATGAGAAGTCGGCGCTGACCATCGCGCGACGGTTGCAGGAACTCGATGTGGTCGAGCAGGTCTGCCATCCGGCGCTTGCAAACCGCCTGCCGCCCGGCCTCAACGGCACGTCCGGGCTGTTTTCCTTCATCTTCAAGGAAGGCGTCGATGTTCGCGCCTTTGCCGATCATCTCAAACTCTTCAAGCTCGGCGTCAGCTGGGGCGGCCACGAAAGCCTGATTGTACCAGGCGAAGTGGTGCTGCAGCAGAAGGCCCAGCCGAATTCCGCGCATACCTTCGGCATCCATGCGCGGTCCGTTCGCCTCCATGTCGGTCTCGAAGGAACAGAGGCCTTGTGGAGCGATCTCCAGGAGGCCATCGCCGTAGCCTCGTAGTGCATCAACGATAAACAACCGGGAACAGGACAATGAAGAAAACACTCATAACAGCCGCATTATTTGCCGCGATGATGGCGGGTAGCGCCATGGCGGACACGACGCTGAAGCTGGTCGAAGTCATCACCAGCCCCGAGCGTACGGAGACGCTAAAGTCGCTGGTCGGCAAGTTCGAGGCGGCCAATCCAGGCACGAAGGTGGAGATCATCTCGCTTCCGTGGAACGAAGCGTTCCAGAAGTTCGCGACGATGGTCTCGGCCGGGGATACGCCGGACGTGATGGAAATGCCGGACACCTGGCTTTCGCTCTATGGCAACAACGGCATGCTTGAGAGCCTTGAGCCCTACCTCGAAAAGTGGGAACACACCGCAGGCTTGACCCCTCGGGCGCTTGAACTTGGCCGCGACGTCAAGAACACCGCTTATATGCTGCCCTACGGCTTCTATCTCCGCGCAATGTTCTACAACAAGAAGCTCTTGAGCGAAGCCGGTGTTTCCGAACCGCCGAAGACAATGGACGAGTTCGTCAAGGCATCGGAAGCCGTGTCCAAGCTGCCCGGCAAGTATGGTTACTGCATGCGCGGTGGACCGGGCGGTCTCAATGGCTGGATGATCTTTGCTGCCTCCATGGCCGGCGACAACAAGTACTTCACCGAAGACGGCACCTCGACCATGAACAGCGAAGGCTGGGCCAAGGGTATCGAGTGGATGGTCGATCTCTACAAGAAGGGCTTAGCGCCGAAGGACAGCGTCAACTGGGGCTTCAACGAGGTCGTCGCTGGCTTCTATTCCGGCACCTGTGCCTTCCTCGACCAGGATCCCGATGCACTGATCGCCGTAGCCGAACGCATGAAGCCGGAAGATTTCGGCGTCGCTCCGCTGCCGAAGGGCCCGACCGGCAAGTCTTATCCGACGATCGGTTATGCTGGCTGGTCGATGTTCGCCAGCAGCAAGAACAAGGATCTCTCCTGGAAGCTGATCGAAACGCTGGAAAGCCCCGAAGGCAATATCGAGTGGAACAAGCGGATCGGCGCACTGCCGGCTTACACCGCCGCTGAGAAGGATCCTTTCTACGCCGGTGACCAGTTCAAGGGCTGGTTCCAGGAACTGGCCGACAAGGATACCGTTCCGACCGTCATGCCGACCTTCCTTGAGGAGTTCGCCTTCTTCAAGGATTCGCTTGCGATCAAGACGTCGCAGCAGGCCTTGCTGGGCGACATCTCCGCCAAGGAACTGGCTGACCAGTGGGCAGACTACCTGACCAAGGCTCAGAAGAAGAACCTTTCCAAGAAGTAGTCGATGCAGTGGCGGTGCGGGCATGCTCGCACCGCCACCACTCCTTCCTTGATGCAATGACGGCGCAGGACTGCGCCGCGAACAGGATACCGTCCGATGTCCATGACCGCCGACGCCCATGCGCGTCGCCAGGATTGCAGGCCGTGGCAAAAGCGCCTTGCCGATGCCTCGGAGCCTTATTTGTACAGCGCGCCAGCGCTGATCCTCATCATCGTTGTTATGCTGGTGCCGCTCGTCGTTGGCATCTCTTACGCATTTCGCGATATCCAACTGCTCAATCCGTTCTCCGGCGGGTTCATCGGGCTGGAACATTTCGAAACCCTATCGAAGGACAAGGCTTTTTACACCGCGCTGAAGAACACACTGTGGTGGACCGGCGCCTCCGTGTTCCTCCAGTTCATATTCGGGCTCATCCTGGCGCTTCTGCTCGACAAGCCGTTCATCGGCCGCGGCATCGTTCAGGCATTGGTGTTTCTGCCATGGGCCGTGCCGTCCTTTCTCGGCGGTCTCAACTGGGCTTGGCTCTTTAACCCAGTGATCGGGCCGCTCCCGCACTGGCTTTACGGTCTCGGCCTGATGAGCCAGCCCGGCAACATCCTTTCCGATCCGCAGTATGCGATGTGGGGACCGATTATCGCCAACGTCTGGTGGGGTATCCCGTTCTTCGCGATCACGCTTCTCGCGGCGCTCCAATCCATCCCGCGCGATCTTTATGAAGCGGCCTCTATAGATGGCGCCTCGTGGTTCCAGCGCTTCTGGTCGATCACGCTGCCGTTCCTCGCGCCGACCATCGCCATCACGGTGCTTCTTCGCACGGTCTGGGTCTCCAACTTCGCCGACCTCATCGTCGTCATGACGGGTGGCGGTCCGGCCGATAGAACCCAGATCGTTGCCAGCTATATCTTCACTCAGGCCTTCAAGGCGCTCGACTTTGGTTATGCCTCGGCGATCGCACTGGTGCTGCTCGTGCTGCTGCTGGCCTATTCGATGTTGATCATCCTGCTGCGGCAGACATTGCTGAACAAGGGATGAGGGTCATGAAAACATCGCTTCTTCCGACCGTCGCGCATCGCCTGGCGCTGCTTGCCTACGTCATCTTTGCGCTCTTCCCGCTGTTCTGGTTGCTGAAAGTATCGGTCACGCCGAATTCCCTGCTTTATTCCGAGGGCGTGCGCATGTGGCCCTCGCAGACAACGTGGGAACACTACGCCTTCGTGCTGCAGCACAGCGCCTTCCCGACCTTCTTCAAGAACAGCCTGATCGTCTCCGGCTCCACCGCCGTCATCGTGACGATCTGCGCCTCCTTGTCCGGTTACGCCCTTTCGCGCTTCCATTTCCGCGCCAAGTATTGGATCGTGGCGCTGATGCTGCTGACGCAGATGTTTCCGCTGGTCATGCTGGTGGCGCCGATCTTCAAGATCCTCACGCCGTTAGGACTGACGAACAGCCTGACCGGACTGATCGTGGTCTACACTGCATTCAATGTGCCGTTTGCAACCTTCCTGATGCAGTCCTTCTTCGACGCGATTCCGAAGGATCTGGAGGAAGCCGCGATGATCGACGGCGCCACCAAGTTCATGGCTTTCCGCGAAATCATCCTGCCTTTGACGCTTCCCGGGATAGCCGCCACGCTTGGCTTTGTCTTCACCGCGGCATGGAGCGAGCTCCTGTTCGCGCTGATGCTGATCAACGGCAACAACGCCGCCACATTCCCGGTCGGCTTGCTGACCTTCGTCTCAAAATTCTCGGTAGACTTCGGGCAGATGATGGCCGCGGGCATTCTTGCGCTCATTCCAGCCGCTCTCTTCTTCCTGCTCATCCAGCGCTACCTCGTCCAGGGCCTGACGGCCGGCGCGGTCAAAGGGTAATCACATGGCATCGATCGATATCCAGAACGTCAAGAAGGCCTATGGCCATGTCCAGGTGCTGCATGACATCGACCTGAAGATCAAGGACGGCGAGTTCGTCGTCCTCGTCGGCCCTTCCGGCTGCGGGAAGTCGACGTTGTTGCGCATGATTGCGGGCTTGGAGGGCGTCACCGCGGGCGAGATGCGCATAGACGGAAAGCGGGTCAATGATCTGCACCCGAAAGACCGCGACATCGCGATGGTGTTCCAGTCCTACGCGCTCTACCCGCACATGAACGTCGCCGGGAACATGAGCTACAGCCTCAAACTGCGTAAGGCGGCCAAGGAGAAGATCACCGCGGCGGTGGCCGGCGCGGCCTCCAAGCTCGGGCTCGAAGCACTGCTCGATCGCCGACCACGCGCATTGTCCGGCGGTCAGCGGCAACGCGTTGCCATGGGACGTGCGATCGTGCGCCAGCCAAAGGCATTTCTGTTCGACGAGCCACTGTCTAACCTCGACGCGCGCCTGCGCGAACAGATGCGCGCCGAGATCAAGAAGATGCACGGTGAACTCAAAGCCACCTCGATCTACGTGACCCATGACCAGATCGAAGCGATGACGCTGGCGGACCGGATTGTTGCCATGTTTGGAGGGGTGGTGCAGCAAGTGGGCGCGCCGCTGGAACTCTACGATCATCCGGCCAACATGTTCGTTGCCGGCTTCATCGGCTCCCCAGGAATGAACTTCCTGGAAGCGACCTACGCCGGCGGCAGCGTTACCTTGGCGGACAAGACGGTCGTCACCCTGCCGGGCGCGCTCGCGTTAGAGGATGGGGCGAAGGTGACGGTTGGTATCCGTCCCGAGCACGTGGTACTCGCGGCAGAAGGGGAGGGCATGGCGGCTACCGTCGACCTCGTGGAGCCTACTGGCTTTGGAATTATTCTCCACCTCTCGCTGCATGGGCTGGCATTCAAGGTCTTCACGACTGATCGGGCCGCCTTGTCAGCCGGTCCGACGGTCCATGTCGGCTTCCCGTCAAAGCAGATCCACGTCTTCGACAGCAGCGGGGTTCGCGCGAATCCAGTCGCTCCACAAGCATGAACCGGTAGTTGTTCTCAATGGCCAAAGTCGCCGGGATCGGCGGCCAAGGCCAGAGCATCGGCGACCTCTTCGCAACGGTCGGTGAGCGTACTCGTCGATACACGCAGATGATTGTACGGCTGCAGTGCAAACTTCGCCCCCGGTTGCACGGCAATCCCGCGTGCCGCGAGTGTCACGAGGGCGAACTGTTCTGACGCGACGGGAACCCAGGCGCAAAGCCCGCTGCCTTGCGGTACTTCCAGGCCACCCGCATGAAGGGCGTCTGTGAGACTGTCGCGGCGGCCTTTATATATCGCGCGCGCCTTTTCCAGCTGTTCGGCAACGTGCGGATCGCGCAGCATCCATGCTGCGGCACCCTGCAGGATGCGGCTTGTCCAGCCGGAGCTGAAGCTTCGATAGGACTGGATCTGGTCGATGATCGCGCGTGTGCTAGACAAGACCGCCAGGCGCAGGTCCGGGCCCAGGGTTTTGGAATAGGACAGGATGTGGATGAGCCGATCCGGAAACTCGGTGCCGAGCGACCGTCGAGGTTCTGCGCAAATGGCGCCGACGCCGTCATCCTCGACGATCATGACATCGCTGTGCCGTAGCTCGTCCGCCAGTTCCTGAAAGCGTTCGGCCGAGACGGTCTGGCCGGTTACCGAATGCAGCCCGGGCTGGAACAGAAATGCTACGGGCTTTTCCCGCAGCGCCTGCCGGAGGGCCTCCGGCTTGGGCCCGTGCTCATCGCATTGAACCGGCAAGATTTTCGCGCCGTGATCCTCCAGGATGTCGAGGAGACGCATGCCGGTCGGCTCCTCGATCGCCACGGCGGCGCCGGGCGGAACGAGCGCGTGGATGAGCGTATAGACCGCGTTGTATCCGCCGTTGGTGGCAAGGAATGCTTCCGCGTCGTATGGCCAGCTTTGCCGTACCTGCGCCTCCAGTTCCGGCAGGATGCGGCTGCGCTCATAGCTGTTCAGGTCACTGACTGAAGCGCCATAGACGAGTGCCTGGTCAAGTCGCGGAAGCAGCGTCTGATCTGGAACGGCCATCGTCAGATCAAGTACGCCTTCGCCGTAGTTGCCGGAACTGGCGAGCCTTTCCGGCTTTGCGGTGAAGCTATCGCCGCTTACGCGTGTGCCATTGCGTCCCCTCCCGGTGATGATCTTCTGCCGGCGCAGCTCGCTCCAAGCCTCCGAGATAGTCGCCGGGCTAACCCCTAGCATAAAAGCGAGGTCGCGGATGGGTGGCAGCTTGGCGCCAACCGGCAACACACCGGCTCGGATTAAAGCCCGGGTTTCCAATGCAATTCCGCGAATGGAGCGGTCGCTTATTTTTTCGGCAAACCAACTCGATGTTAAGGCGTCGCTCATTTCATCACCAGCTTTAATGTTCAATAACGTAATAACATTTGATCAGGAACAGTTGAACATTCTATCCTCCGGATAACAAGCCTGTTGTGAAGAGTGAATGATGAAATTGCGCCTGAAGATTGCACTGCGTGACTGGGACTACATGACGCCGCTCGTGTTGGGCGACGTCGCTTCGGACAAGCTTGAGGTGGAGGTGGATCGCGTTGGCACGCTGATCTCGCATCTCGGGACGGACCCCGACTACCAAGCGGCCGAAATGTCCTTCAGCCGCTACACGCAGATGCGTCATGATGGCGACGAGAGCGTTATCGGCATTCCCAATTTCATCATGCGCGGGTTTCGCCATCGCTGCATCATGACAAGGGTCGACAGCGACATAACCACGCTGGGCCAGCTCAAGGGGAAACGCATCGGCGTTACCGGATGGCGCGATAGCGGCAACACCTGGACTCGCGCTGCCATTCGTCGCGAAGGGGTCGAGGTGGAGGACGCGAGGTGGTTTGCCGGCCGCCTCACTGAAGCGCATCCCATCACCGATCGCCTCGATGGCTTTGGCCAGCCCGGGCTGATCGAGGCTTGCCCCGGCGAGCGCCCGATGGTGGACCTCCTTCGGGAGGGGCAGCTGGACGCCATCTTCACGCCGTTCATGCCGAACGGCTACTTTGAGCCCGGTTCCCCATTCCGGCAGGTTCTGGCAGACTTCCGCGGCGAGGAGCAGCGTTACTTCAATGATGTTGGCTATGTGCCGGGGATGCACCTCATCGGTATCAAGTCAGACATTGTCGCGGCTCATCCATGGGTGATCGCCGAGCTCAATCACCTGATCGATGAGTCACAGAAGATGTGGACAGAGAAGCGCCGCAAATATGCCGAGACCACGCCGTGGATGTTTGACGAGGTGCTGAAGACAGCCCGTGACCTGCCGAAGGGTTGGGATGCAAGCGGCTTCACGGTGAACCGCAAGATGATCGATGATTTCGCCAGGGAACTCCATGTCCAGGGCATCATGAAGCGTCATATGACGCCGGAAGAGCTTTTTGCCTACGACACTGACGGAAGCCGGATCGGATAGATAGATGTGAGTCCGCCCGGCGCTGAAGCCTAGAATTCAGTATAACAAAAGGAATGAAAATGTCGCACACCAAATTGAAAACCCTCGCATTGGTTGGCGCCGCTCTTGCTGGCGTCGTGCTCCCCATTAGTGCTGGCGCGCAGGAAGCCGCCAAGCTTGAAATAGTGAAGGAACTGCATGATCGCCTGCCGGAGGAGATCAAGGCAGCCGGAAAGATGACCTCCGTCAACAACGGCTCTTTCCCTCCTTATGAAATCGTGACCGGCACCGAGATGACCGGGGCCAGCGCCGACCTTACGGACGCGCTTGGACAGGTCCTGGGTGTGAAGATCGACCATGCGACGGTTGGCGGTCTGCCAGCTCTGCTGGCGGGTGTGAACTCCAACCGCTACCAGTTTGCCTTTGGCCCGATCGGCGACTTCAAGAGCCGCGAAGAAGCCAACGATTTCGTCGACTGGGTTCAGGAATTCGTGGTTTTCGCCGTGCAGAAGGGTAACCCGAAGGGCATCACCTCGCTCGATACTGCTTGTGGCAACACCATCGCCGTCATGGCCGGCGGCTCTGCGGAGCGTGTCATCCAGGCCCAGGCGGAAAAGTGCAAGGCAGATGGCAAGGATGCCATCGTCGTGCAGTCATATACCGACCAGCCTGCGTCGATTCTTGCGGTACGCTCCAAGCGCGCAGATGCATTTTTCTCCTCGCAGGCCCCGCTGACCTACTTCGTTTCGCAGGCGAATGGGCAGCTGGAATTGACCGGCGTTGGCGAAAAGAACGGTTTTGACAACCTCTACCAAGGTGCCGTTGTGCCGAAGGGCTCGCCGCTCGGCCCCGTCCTTCTGGACGGCATCAAGATCCTGATGGAAAACGGCACCTATGCTGAGATCATGAAGAAGTGGGGTCTTGAGAACAACATGCTGGAGAGCCCGGGCATCAACCTCGGCGGGCAGCTGCCGAAATGAGCTCAAACGCCACACCACGCGTAGCCCCTTCGGGGGCTACGGAGTTCCGCGACGTAGCGACGGCGCATGCGCCGTTCCCGTTTGGACGCCTCGCACTCTGGCTGATCGTGGCGATTGTAGTTATCGATTTCGGCTGGATCGTTGCCAAGAATGAGAATTTCGGCTGGCCGGTTGTCGCTCAGTATTTCTTCGACCCGATCGTGCTGAGCGGCCTCTACGTCAGCCTTGGCCTGACCGTCGTCGCAATGATTCTGGGTGTGGCGCTTGGCCTCGTGATTGCCATCATGCGCATGTCGAACGACAGGCTGGCAAGTGGTTTTGCGTCTCTGTTCATCTGGTTCTTCCGCGGCACGCCGCTGCTTGTCCAGTTGATCTTCTGGTACAATATGTCGACGCTGTTTCCGCAGCTGTCGATCGCAATCCCGTTCGGCCCCACGCTGGCGAGCTGGGATACCAATTCCGTCATTACACCGATGACCGCAGCCATCGTCGGCCTCGCGCTCAACGAAGCAGCGTACATGGCCGAGATCATCCGGGGCGGACTGCTTTCGGTCGAGCGCGGCCAGGCTGAAACCGCTGAGGCTTTTGGCATGACCAAGGGCCGCGCGCTGCGCCGGATCATCATTCCGCAGGCAATGCGATCCATCGTGCCGCCGACAGGCAATCAGCTCATCAGCATGATCAAGGCAACTTCGCTCGTCAGCGTCATCGCCATGGCCGACCTGCTTTACTCCGTGCAGTCGATCTACAACCGGACGTTCGAGATCATCCCGATGCTGATGGTCGCCGTCATCTGGTACCTGCTCATCACTTCGGTCCTGAACGTCGGGCAGAGCTATATAGAGGCCTATTACGGTCGCAGCGATCGCCGCAATGCCGGTGCTGCCAAGACTGCTGCCACTACCGAGGAGGCGAGCCATTGACCGGCGCTCTCAATCAAAGTGCTGTGGGCACCAGGCCGCTTGTGCAGGCACGCAACGTCCACAAGTCCTTCGACCAACTTGAGGTGCTGAAAGGCATCGACCTCGACGTGGCTCCGGGCGAGGTCGTCGTCATCCTGGGCCCGTCGGGTTCCGGTAAATCGACCTTCCTGCGCTGCATCAACCACCTAGAAGCGATCCAGAAGGGCTTCATCGAGGTGGACGGCGAGCAGATCGGCTACCGGGTGAAGAACGACAAGCTGCAGAAGCTGACGCCAAACGGTATCGCCCGCCAGCGCCGCAAGATCGGCATGGTGTTCCAGCAGTTCAATCTCTACCCGCACATGACTGTGCTGCAGAACATCATTGAAGCGCCTGTCGGGGTGCATGGCGAAAGCCGCAGTGACGCGATCGAGAACGCCCGCCAGCTGCTCAAGCGCGTTGGCCTTTCCGAGAAGGAAAACAGCTACCCGCGCCAGCTTTCCGGCGGCCAGCAGCAACGTGTCGCTATCGCCCGGGCGCTGGCAATCAAGCCGAAGTTGATGCTGTTTGATGAACCGACCTCTGCGCTGGATCCGGAGCTCGTCGGCGAAGTGCTGGCGACGATGAAGGATCTGGCCAAACAGGGCCTGACGATGATCGTCGTCACCCACGAGATCGGTTTCGCAAAGGAGGCGGCCGACCGTGTCGTGTTCATGGACGGTGGGGTCATTGTTGAACAGGGACGCCCGGAGGACGTGATCGGAAACCCGCAGCATCCTCGCACCCAGGCCTTCCTGTCGCGCTTCCTGTAGTTCTGCCGAGCCGCCACGGCTGCATGGCCGTGGCTTCATGCATTTGGATCAAGTCTGGACAATCTATGCCTGCTCAAGACAATCTCTACGCCCGCGTCTCCGACTTCGACACGATGGAGGCAGAGCTGAAGGCCACGCGCCAGCATCTGCACAGCCATCCGGAACTCTCCTTCGAGGAAGTTGAAACGGCGCGTTTCGTGGCAGACAGGCTTGAGAGCTGGGGATACCAGGTCACCCGCAATGTCGGCGGTCACGGGGTGGTGGCGACGCTGAAGAACGGCACCGGCACCAAGAGCATCGGCATCCGCGCCGACATGGATGCGCTACCCATCATGGAAGAGACGGGCGCCGCCTATGCGAGCACCTTCGCGGGCAAGATGCACGCCTGCGGCCACGACGGTCATACGACCATGCTCTTGGGCGCGGCGGAATACCTGGCGCGCACGCGGCGGTTCAACGGCACCGTGACCTTGATCTTTCAGCCGGCCGAGGAGGCCGGAAACGAGAGCGGCGCGCAGAAGATGATCGCCGACGGTCTGTTCGAGCGTTTCCCGATCGATACGATCTTCGGCCTGCACAATCATCCGGGAATGCCGGCAGGCGCGATCCTGACGCGTCCGGGCGCCATCATGGCGGGCGGCAACACGGTTCGCATCACCATCACCGGCAAGGGCGGCCACGCTTCTCGGCCGCACCTGACGGTGGACCCCGTCCTCGTTGCTTGTAATCTGGTCATGACGCTGCAGTCGATCGTCTCCCGCAACGTCGACCCGACCCAAACCGCGGTCGTGACGGTCAGCACGATCCATGCGGGCGAAGCCTCGAACGTCATCCCGAACACCGCGAAGATCTCGATGAGCGTTCGCTATTTCGATCCGGCTGTCGCTACGCTTCTGGAAGAACGCATCCGCAAGCTGACGCACAGCGTTGCCGAGGGTCATGGCGCGACCGCAGAAATCGAATACGAGTACGGTTATCCGGTCGTGATGAACTCAGAGACTGAGACCGCCTTTGCACGTCAGGTGGCCGAAGAGCTTGTAGGCTCGGACAATGTCTCGACTTGCCCACCCTTGCCGGGCAGCGAAGACTTTGCCTATTTCCTCCACCACCGTCCCGGCAGCTTCCTCCGTCTCGGCAACGGTACGGACTCCGCCATTCTTCATTCCTCGAAGTACGACTTCAACGACGGCAGCCTGACCACGGGTGCAGCGATGTGGGCGAGGTTGGCGGAGCGTTATCTGGACGAAGTTTAAGGCGCTCGCCCAGACGACCAAACCCTAAGGATTCAGGTCCCGCAAAGGGTCAGCCACGCGACACCGCCGAAGCAGAACGGTGTCGCGAAGAGTGCCGCGGCCCAGACATAGGTAGCGAGTTCGCTGAAAAAGCTGGAGGTTGTTTCCGCCTGCTGTGGTTGCTGCCGGCGCAGTCGTAGGCTTTTCAGGAACAGCAGCAACATCGCCACCGACGCGACAGCAACGCAAAGGCTCAGCACGGCACGCAGAATGTACGGGTCGGACATGCGCATTGCATTGTCGCCGCCTACGAGATGACACCCTGTTGCCTGTGCGGCGTAGAACAGGATGAAGATCAGGCTCCACAGGGCAAAGCTGGCGATGAGTGCGATGAGCGGCGGGATAGTCATGGTGCTGATCCGTTGGCAAGGCTCGCAAGAAGGGCAGGAAACACGAGTGACGCGCCGCCGATTATCGTCGAATATTCCTGCCAGAGATTCGAGATGCGCAGATCAAGGTTCCGCCGCGCAGAGACATAGCCGTTGCGGATGCGCCATAGGCCATAGCCACCCAAGACCGCGCTTAGGCCACAATGAAGCCCGGCATAAACGAAGACAATGAAGACGATGGCCGCCACTGCGTGCTGGCTGGGGTCCGGAACGCTGGTCAGCGAAAGCCAGACAAACCCAACCGTGCTGGCTGCCTGGGCAAGCGCGCAAATCACCAGGTAGCGGGAAGCATGTTGTCCTGCCGGAATTGCCCTATGAGAGCACAGCGCGGACACCATCAACAAAACGGCGATGACCACGCAAGGCGCAATGGCAATCTCGACAGTGACGGCGGGTGGCCAGTTTGGTGCCGAAACCCAGAGAAAAAGCCCACCGAAGAGTAGCGAGATGTAGCTTGTCGCATCTGCCACGATCGCAAGCGTCATGGCCCACCAGGACGGAGGTCGTTCGGCTTCGAGATGCGGCGGAACTTCCACGTGGTTGCCGATTGGCAGGCTATTTAGGTCACGTTTTTCACCGGTGTCGGGTGTCCAGCACAGGAAGAGAAGAACAACGGCGATGAACGCAAGTGGCGTCAGCCAGTAGAGCTTCAGCAACAGCGAGCCGAACACGCCGCCAGTCGCAACCGCGGTCAGAAGCGGAAGGTAGCTTTGGCGGGGGAAACGAACCACATGCTCCGGTTCGCCCGAGACGATATTAACCGCGAGGAGTTCCATGCGGTCATCGCGAAGAAATCCAAGAAATCCTTCGCCCGCAGCAAGTTGCGCGCCCAGCATATTCGGGTCGAGCTGATCTGCGCGCCGGTCGACCGATGGCAGGGAAGCGAAATTGTACGATGCTGGAGGTGTCGGCATCGCCCATTCCAGTGTTCCAGCTTTCCACGGGTTGCGATGGTATCGCCGCCCGAACCGGAAGAGCAGGATGAAATCCAGCGCCAGCAAGGCAAAACCCATCGCCATCACGAAACTTCCCATGGAGGAGATGAAGTTCAGCGTCTCCCATCCCGACTCACTCGGATATTCGAAGACTCGCCGCGGCATGCCGCGCAGCCCAGTCAGGTGCATCATGAAGAAGGTCACGTTGAAGCCGATGAAGATCATCCAGAACGCGGCTTGCGACAGGTGCTGGACCGGCTGCCGCCCGGTGATGTGAGGCAGCCAATAGTATGCGGCAGCCATCATCGGGAATACGAAGCCGCCGACCAGGACATAGTGGAGATGCGCGACGACGAAATGGGTGTCGTGGGCCTGCCAGTCGAATGGGACCATGGCCAGCATCACCCCCGTCAGGCCACCAATGACGAAGACGAAGAAGAAGCCGAAGATATGCAGCATCGGGATGCTGAACCGCGGCCTTCCATGGCTGATGGTCGCGAGCCAGGCGAAAATCTGGATCGCCGTCGGTACTGCCACCAGCGCGCTTGCCGCTGAAAAGAACGACAGCGCCACATGCGGAATGCCGGTCGTGTACATGTGGTGGACCCAAAGCCCGAACGAGAGGAAGGCCATGGAAACAAGCGCGGCAACGATGATGCGGTAGCCCGCCAACGGTGTGCCGGCAAAGACCGGCAGGATCGTTGATATCGCCCCCGCCGCGGGCAGGAATATGATGTAGACTTCCGGATGGCCGAACAACCAGAAAAGATGTTGCCACAAAAGCGGATCGCCGCCGCGCGTTGGATCATAAAAGGGAAGGTCGAAGACGCGCTCGAGTTCGAGCAGAATGGAGCCGAGGATGAGCGGCGGGAAACCGACCAGCATCATCGTCGCGACCACCAGCATGTACCACGCGAAGATCGGCATCCTGTCCAGGGACATGCCGGCGGCTCTCAGCTTCAGGATCGTCACGATGATCTCGATCGCGGCGGACAGAGCGGAAATTTCAACGAAGGTGATGCCGAGCAACCAAACGTCGGAGTTGATGCCGGGCGCATAGATCGAAGATGAAAGCGGCGTGTACATGAACCAGCCGCTATCGGGCGCGACGCCGCCGACCAATGCGGCGATGAGGATGGACCCACCAAAAAGATAACACCAGTAACCATAGGCGGACATGCGGGGGAAGGCGAGGTCACGCGTTCCGAGAAGCTTAGGCAGCAGATAGATCGTCAGCCCTTCGAAGAAGGGTATGGCGAACAGGAACATCATGATGGAACCGTGCATGGTGAAGACCTGGCCGTACTGGTCCGCATCCATGAAGACGCTTTCCGCCGAGGCAAGTTGCACCCGGATCAGCATCGCCAGCAGACCGCCGATCGCGAAGAAGATCAGCGCCGTCAGCATGAAGCGCTTGCCGACGACATTGTGGTTGATCGTCGCCAGCCTTCGCCAACCCGGTTTGGTACCCCACACCGCCTCAAGCGCGTGGTGGAGCGCCACCGGAGACAGCTTTTGCTCGTGACGCTCGGTCATTTCCGCTCCTCGCTTTCAGACACCGCTGCAGAAGCAGCATCTTCGAAGGCCTCCACCTCGAACCGCATGCCGGCATGCCCCGTGCCGCAGTACTCCGAGCAGACCCCGCCGTATCGTCCGGGGTGATCTGCGCGAAGCCTCAGGTAGTTAACGTGTCCCGGTACAGCATCTATCTTGCCGCCCAAACGGGGGATCCAGAAGCTGTGGATGACATCGCCGCTTGTGACGGCAATTTCGACCGTGCGCGCTGCCGGAACATGCAGCACGTCTTGCGTCGGCGCTTTCCCCGGTGCGTCTGGATAGGAGAACTGCCACGACCACATCGTGCCATGCGCCTCAACACGGTAGATATCATCGGGCGGCGGACCTGCTCCGCGAAGCAGATACTCGCCCTGCCAGAAGGCAAAGAAGGTGAGGAGGGCCAGCAGGGGTAGCGGAAGCGCAATCCCGCCATAGATGATCCATTGACCCTGTGTCACGCGTCGGCCGAAATGGGGGACGAAGACGGTTGTCAGGAACAGCCCGACGACCAGCAGGAACAGGACGGCTGCGACCGCAAGCATCACCCACCATAAAGTGGCGATGGAAGCGGCCGAAGGACCAGCAGGGTCCAGAGCCGAAAGGTCGCCGCTGCAGCCGGCAACTATACCGAGGCTGCCCATGCCGGTGAATTTCGGGAACAAGCGGCGCGGCACCGGTATTGTTCGCGAAAGAGGAGCGACGCAATGGTACAGACGAGCGACAGCGCCAATCCGGTGATCTCCAAGATCGAGGAGAAAGATGCCAGTTCCGCGGTGGCTGTCGCCGGTCATCCCCTTCATGCCATGACCGTGCATTTTCCGATCGCGCTCGTCTTCGTCACACTGGGCGTTGACGTCTTCTACTGGTGGTCTGCCGACCCATTCTGGCTGCGGGCAGGTGTATGGTCTTCCGGCGGCGCCTTCTTTCTGGGACTGGCGGCCGGCGCGGTGGGCACAGCCGAACTGCTGGCCGTTGCGGGCATCCGTGAAAGGGTGGCCAGCTGGGCTCATGCCATTGCTGCAGTCACCTTGATCGCGATTTGCGGCCTCAACTGGGGAATGAGGGTCACGGATGCCGCCGATGTGTTGCCCCACGGCCTGCTCGTGTCGGCGATGGCCGCGGTTATCACCGGAATGGCCGGATGGCATGGCGGCAAGCTGATCTTCGATCATGGCATCGGCCTCATGGTATCGTCCAGGGACTGAGGCCCTGGACGAGGCGCCGCAGGCCGCCCGGTTCCATGAGCGCGGCGGGAATGGCGATGTCGATCGACGGCTTTGCCAGAACAACCAGCAAAATGACGAGGATGACGGCGCAGGTGATGATGGTCGCTACGATGAAGCGCCAGACGGGATAGATCTCGCCCTCCCGGAACAGGCGGATGATGATGAGGCCTGTGAGGACATGGAGGATGGCCAGGAGCCCCACGAAAAAGAGCTTGATGGAGAACCAGCCGGCGAAGGTTTCTCTTCCGAAGATCAGCAGTGTGCCGCTGATGACTGCAAGGAAGGCTGCCGGAGAAATAATGGAGACATATGCGAACCGCACCATCATCTGCAGGCGATACAGGGACTCCTTATCCTGGACGTGCGCGCGTTGGACGTAAAGGCCCGGAAGGCTGACGATACCACCCGCCCAAATGGCAATGGCTGCGATATGTATGACCTTCAGCGCCAGGATCACGCCGGGTTCCCGCTCATGCTATTCGGGAATGCCCTAGTGTCTGTTGCGTTCGAGCCGTTTCGCACCGTGCGTGTTGTGAGCAAACCTGAATATGGCATCGGCTGTCGGTTCCCCCCTGTTGCGAATGTCCATCTAGGGCGGAGCGCTGTCGGAGCCAGTATTCGGGTGCACAACAAGCTGTGAGTGATACCGTTGCATTGAGCCCTAAGCCCGCGGGTCCTTCATTCGGTTGGGTGGCTTTCCTTCGTCCGCCATGCGCCCCCCAGTCGTTGCCTGGAAGCCAAAGGCACGGCTGATGTCGTGTGCAAAGCTGCGGACCATCAGGATCAGCAGCTCACGGCGTTCAGAAAAGCGAGACGTCAGCGTGCCCAGATTCAGCGCTGCCACCACATTCCCTTCGCGATCCCGCACGGGCGCGGCGATTCCGGTGGATCCGGTAACGAATTCCTGATCGTTCAGCGCATAGCCATCTTGGCGAACTTTGACCAACAATCGCCGCAACTGCTCACGGTCGCAGACGGTGTAGCGCGTATAGGTCAGAAGCTGCACTCGCGAAAAATAGTCCTCGAGCACGTCCGGGTGTGCGTGGGCGAGCAACAAGCGGCCGGTGGCCGTGCAGTAGGGAACAATAGCCGCGTCCATGTTCACGTCATAGCGGATTGGTTCGTTGCTCACGCATTTGGCCAGCCGTCTGATTTCGCAGCGAGCATTCATTGTCGAAAGAAGCACCGTCTCTCCAGACTGGTCGCGCAACCGCTCCATGAATGGGCGCGCCGTGATGACAAGCGGCTCTTCATGCTGCCGAAAGGGGAAGCCGTGGCTCGATTCAATCAGGATATAGCGACCGTAGATGTCCTGCATGAGGTGGCCCCGCGCCGCGAGCGTCTGCAACAAGCCGTGAGTGCTGGATTTAGGAAAACCGAGGTCTCGGATGATCTGAGATAACGTTACCGGTTCGCGCCGACGCGAGAGGTAGTCGAGGAGGTCAAGGATGCGTCCGGCGCTCTTCACTTCTGAGTTCATGGATGTGAACAATACCTCGCTTGCTGGCTAATTGTTGGACATGTAACGATTTTGAAGCAGAGGCAATAGGCCCCATCGCGAAGCTCCAGAGGACGAAGGTTCCGGATGAGCGTTACCCAAGAGCACGATCAGAACCAACCCTGGACATGGGCAGAGGAAACCTGGCGTGAGAAGCTCCTCAAAGCACGAGCTGGGCGCTCCCTCAAGCCGGCTTCCTGGAAGAACGGGGCTCGAATGGCGGTGGCGGTCTCGTTCGACAGTGATCACGAAACTTTCGAGCTGAGGAATGGCGGCATATCCATCAGCCGCTTGAGCCAAGGGCAGTATGGTGCGCGCCGCGGGACGCCGCGGATCTTGGCGCTCCTCGAGAAGTATTGCGTGCCCGCGTCCTTCTTCATGCCAGCGGTCTCGGCGATGATCAATCCGGAAGAGGTCAAGGCGGTTATAGCGGGCGGCCACGAACTTGGAATGCACAGCTGGATCCACGAGTTCAACTCGCGGCTCGATCATGCCACGGAGCGGGATCTGGCATTTCGGGCTGCGGATATGCTGGAGAAGATTTCAGGCGTCCGTCCGGTCGGCATGCGCACCGCATCCTGGGATTTTAGCCCCTACACGTTGGGGATCGCACGGGAGATGAGGCTGCTTTACGATTCCTCGCTGATGGCCGACGACGAACCCTACGAACTGCTCGAGGACGGCCAGCCGACGGGTATCGTGGAAATTCCTGTGGAGTGGATTCGGGACGACGCGCCTTATGTAGCGATGGATAGAATGGCCGGTGCACGCCCATATGGCGGCCCTGCCATGGTCCTCGATATCCTGCAGCGGGAACTGGAGCATGCCTGGGAGGAGGGCGGCCTGTTCCAGGTCACGCTGCATCCACACCATGTGGGACATCGCTCGCGCATCTTTATTCTCGAGGAGATCATGCGGCTTGCTCAATCGAAGGGCAGCGTCTGGTTCTGCACCCATGCAGAGCTTGCACAATACTGCGCACAGGAGTGCGGCCTGGTGACGGCCGCACCGGCTGCCTGACACCGAATTCATGAGGGAATAATGAACAACAAGAGGGTGAAACAATGAAACTCAAGCTAGCCACTGTTGCAGCCGTCGTTCTAGGCCTGATGGCCTCTGCGGCCTTTGCCCAGACAAAGGAAACACTGACGATTGATCTGCCGAACGACGCGGCGACGCTCGATCCGCATCTGCAATGGAACACCGACAGCTACACGGTGTACCGCAACATCTTCGACAATCTCCTGACCCGCGACACGTCGGGCAAGATCGTCCCGCAGATCGCGACCGAATGGAAGTATGACGGCGACAAGACCATCATCTTCAAGATCCGGGATGACGTTACCTTCCAGGATGGCTCCAAGCTAACGGCCGAAGACGTAGCGTTCTCAATGAACCGCATTATTGATCCGGCTCTGAAGAGCCCGCAGCTGTCGCAGTTCGACCAGATCGAGAAGGCAGAGGTCGTGGATCCGACCACGGTCAAAGTGACGACCAAGTCTCCTTATCCCGCACTGCTTGCCCAGCTCGTGAAGCTGTCGATCGTGCCCAAGTCCTATGTCGAGAAAGTCGGTGACCAGGACTTCAACCTCAAGCCCATGGGCAGCGGCCCCTACAAGATGGTTGAGTGGAAGAAGGGTATCCAAACCGAGTTGGAGGCCAATGACAAGTACTGGCGCGGCAATCCGCCCTTCAAGAAGGTCGTGTTCCGAGCCGTCCCGGACGTTTCGACGCGTATCGCTGACCTGAAGACCGGCAAGGCCGACCTCATTCGCGAGGTGCCCCCGGATCAGGCATCGGCCATTGAGAGCGACAGCAACACGAAGCTCCTTGCAGGCGAGACCGAACGCGTTGGTTATCTTTACATCAATGCGGAGGCTGGCCCGACCAAGGATGTGCGCGTGCGGCAGGCGATCGCTTATGCGATCGACAAGCAGGGTCTCGTGGACGCCCTGCTTGAAGGTTACGGCAAGCCGGTCAACGTCGTCGGCGCCGAACCGATCTTCGGATATACGGAAACCGTTGAGGGTTATCCCTTTGATCCGGAAAAGGCTGCCCAACTCATCAAGGAAGCCGGCGCAGAAGGTGCAACGGTTGAGTTCCTAACCTCGCCCTCATATCCGCGTGCGCTGGTGGAAGCCATCCAGCAGATGGTCAACGAGGTCGGGCTGAACGTGACAATCTCGTCGAGCGATCAGGCGACCTTCCTGAAGCGTCGCCAAGGTGATGCAGAAAATGCCGGTGGCATGGCATTCGGCGCCTGGTCTTGCGCCTGCCAGGACGCGGACGGCATCATCTTCCCGCTGTTCCGCAGCGGCAGCATCTGGGCGAAGTACAAGAACGAGAAGTACGACGCTCTGGTGGATGAAGCTCGCATCATCCTTGATGAACAGAAGCGCAAGGAGCTCTACGCACAGGCTTACGAAATCCTGCGTGAAGATGTCCCGGGTCTCGGCCTCTACCAGGTTTATGCACTTTACGGCGTATCGAAGAACCTGCAGTGGCAGCCGACGGCCAATGAAGCGATGTTCGTCATGGACATGAGCTGGCAGCAGTAAATAACGAGGGCGCGATCGTGTTGAAATACACTGTCCAGAGATTGATACAGGCAGTCATTGCAATCTTTGGCGTGCTCACGATCGTGTTTGTTGTCATGCATCTCTCGGGGGATCCGACCTTGCTTCTGGTCCCCCAGGATGCTTCGGCCGAAATGATAGCCGAGTTGCGCCGCCAGCTAGGGTTCGATCGTCCGATCTGGATCCAGTATCTCGACTATCTCTATGGCCTGGCGCAACTGGACTTCGGCATGTCCGTTGTCCAGCGTGTTCCAGCATTCGCCATCGTGGCGTCGCGCATCCCCTACACTGTCCAGCTAGCGGCGGGGGCACTCGTCGTGGCAATCGGTGTCGGAATCCCTGCCGGCATCATCATGGCCACGATGCGCGGCAGCGCCATCGAGCGGTTTCTTGCTGCAGTCGTGGTGACCGGTCAGAGCGTGCCGACATTCCTCTCCGCCATCCTGCTGATCTTTATCTTCGGCGTTACCTTGCGCTGGCTGCCAACCTCCGGAGCTGGTGAGTTTCGCGCGATGATCATGCCGTCCATTGCGCTCGGTGCACTGTCCATGTCGACCTTCGCCCGTATGACGCGCATCGCCATCATCGATGAACTCAGCAAGGACTACGTGCGGGCGGGTCTTGCACGGGGATTGTCTCTTGGCGAGACCGTTTTCCGCCATGTGCTGCGAAACGCGTCGATACCCGTCATCACCATCGCCGCGCTCGAAATCGGCAATCTTCTAGCCGGCGCCGTGATCATCGAGACTGTCTTTGCCTGGCCCGGCATTGGGCAGCTGGCCATCCAGTCAATTCAGGCGCGCGACTTCCTGGTGGTTCAGGTAATCGTGCTGCTTATTTCATTCGTTTACGTGCTGACCAGCGTGCTCGCCGACCTCGTGTACGTGGTTGTCGATCCGCGGATCCGCTTGGTCAGATAAGGATTACATCTTGATCGCAAGCGCCCGTGCCTTCACCCAGCGCCTCCGCCGCGTTCCGCTCTCGGTGATTGTCGTCTCAATCCTCCTGACAATCATCATTGTGCTTGCGGTCTTCGCACCGCTCGTCGCCCCCGCCGACCCGAACAACCAGACGCTGTTGGCGCGCCTGAAGGCGCCAGGTTTCACCTATCGGGGTGTGACTTACTGGCTTGGAACGGATGATCTTGGTCGCGACCTTCTGTCCCGTACCCTTTACGGCGCAGGCGTTTCCCTTGGGGTTGCCGTCCTTTCGGTCATCGTGTCGACGCTCGTTGGCGTCTCGCTCGGTATGCTTGCCGGCTGGTTCCGAGGCTGGACCGAGACGATCATCATGCGTCTCGTCGACATCATGATGTCAATACCGGCGATCCTGCTGGCCGTGTTGACGGTCGCGGTACTGGGGCCGGGTTTCCTTAAGCTCGTGCTGGTTCTCGGCCTGACGCGCTGGCCACGTTACACCCGCGTCGCCTATGCGCAGACGCTGCAGGTTTCGAACCTGCCTTTCATCAAGGCATCGGAGCTTGCCGGCGCAGGCGCGGTCCGCATCCTGTTCCATCATGTCCTACCCAATATTGCCGGCCCGATCCTCATTGTGGCGACAGCTGAGTTCGGCCTGATGATCCTGATGGAATCGGGGCTTTCCTTCCTCGGTCTCGGCATTCAGCCGCCGGCCGCCAGCTGGGGCTCGATCATGAGCGTCGGCCGGCAGTATCTCGAACGCGCGTGGTGGATCGTTGCTGTCCCGGGTGTTTGCCTTTTCCTTCTCGTCTTCTCCGTCAATGTGCTCGGTGACTGGCTGCGTGACCAGCTCGACCCGCGCTCCCGTTCCCGCTGAGGTTTCGCCATGGATTTCCAAGATAAAACGATGGTCATCACCGGTGCTGCCGGTATCTTCGGCGGCTGGATCGCTGCTTATTTTGCCAAGCGCGGTGCCAAGCTTTGCCTCAGCGACGTTCGCAAGGACGCGCTCGATAAGCTGGCGGCTGATCTGGGTCTCGATCCTGCCACCACGCTGCTGCATGCGACCGAATTGACGAGCGACGCTTCGATGCTCGAGCTCGTCGATCTGGTGCGGCGCGAATGGACGGCGCCCGATATCCTAGTCAACAACGCGGGCATCTACACCCGCTTCAGCCTGCTTGATATGGAATTTTCGGACTGGGACCGCGTCTTTGGGGTAAACCTCCGTGCACCATTCGTGCTGACCCGCGAATTCGCCAAGCTGATGATTGCTGACGGCAAGAAGGGTTCAGTCATCAACATCTCCTCCGGTGCGGCCCGCAAGATGAACCAGCAGTCCGTGCCCTACTGCACGTCCAAGACGGCTATCGAGCGCCTGTCCAAAGGCTTCGCTATGGAGCTCGCTCACCACGGGATCCGCGTCAACGTAGTGGAGCCCGGCTTCGCACCGGGCAGCGAGGTCTCTGCCCTCGATGAGGCTTACGTGCAGAACATGCTGAACAACATCCCGCTAGGACGCGCGAGCGGACCGGAAGACGCGCCGGGCGCGATTGCCTATCTCTGCTCCGAACAGGCTGCCTTCATTACTGGAGCGGTCCTCAGCGTCGACGGCGGAAACTCCATCGGAAACTACAAGCGTCCTGCATCCGCCTCTCCGACAGTCGCAGGCTGAGGGAACGCTGGATGGAGAATGACCTGCGTCCATTGCTTTCGGTAGAGGACCTGACGATCGAGATCGCCGGCGCCAATGTGGTGGACGGCGTGTCATTCACCGTTGCGCCGGGAAAGGTGATGGCGCTGGTTGGTGAATCCGGCTGCGGGAAGTCGTTGACGTCGTACGCAATGCTCGGTTTGCTGCCGCCCGCGGCGCGCCGGTCTGGAGGTCGCATCCGTCTCGACGATCTTGATCTCACCGCCCTGTCGCCACGTGACCTGCGCAAGGCCCGGGGTAAGGATATCTCGATCATCTTCCAGGAGCCGAGCGCCTCGCTTGACCCGCTGACGACAGTGGGCGCGCAGATCGCTGCTGCGTATCGGACCCATACAAAAGTGTCACGCACAGAGGCCTATGTGAAGGCCCGCCAGATGCTCGCGGACGTCGGCATTCCCGATCCCGACCGCCGCCTCCACCAGTATCCGTTCGAACTGTCGGGCGGTATGTGCCAGCGCATCATGATCTCGATCGCGCTGATCTGTAACCCCCGGGTTCTGGTCGCAGATGAGCCTACAACGGCCTTGGACGTGACGATCCAGGCGCAGATCCTTGACCTTATGAAGAAGCTCGTCGCTGAGCGCGGCACGTCGATCGTGATCATCACCCACGACATGGGCGTCGTTGCCGACATCGCCGACGACGTGGCGGTCATGTATGCAGGCCGCATTGCCGAGATCGCTCCTGTGCAGGCACTCTTTAACAAGCCTCAGCATCCCTATACAGCGCTCCTTCTCGCTAGCGTTCCCAAGCTGACCGATGCCCCAAAGGCAGATCTCGCGACGATTGAGGGGAGGGTGCCTACGCCGGATGAGTTTGGTGCCGGCTGCCGCTTCGTTGACCGTTGTCCCCTGGCGTCAGAAAAATGCCGGGCCGAACAACCGCCTCTTTTCGATTGCGGGGGTGGTCACCGCTCCGCCTGCTGGCACATTGATCGCATGCCTGAAGTTAGCGAGGTAGCCGCCTGATGGAAGACCTTCGCAATGTTCTGGAACTGAAGGACGTTTCTGTACACTTCGGCGGCCGCTCGGGGCTGTTTGCCAAGTCCGGGGCGGTGGTCAAGGCCGTGAATGGCGTCGATCTGGAGGTCCGAAAGGCTGAGACGGTCGCGCTTGTCGGTGAATCGGGCTGCGGAAAGTCCACCCTTTCCAACACGATCGTTGGACTTCAGGCGCCGAATTCGGGCAGCGTGAAGATCAGCGGCGAGGAGGTGGTTGGCGCTGATCGCCGAAAGCTCAACGATATCCGCCGCAAGGTTCAGATGATTTTCCAGGATCCGGCCTTGTCCCTTGATCCTCGGTCTACAATTGGTGCGACGATCGGTGAGCCGTTGCTGGTGCGTGGCATCGCGCGTGGAAAGGCCTTGGAAAAGCGCGTTGCAGATCTTTTGACGCAAGTTGGGCTCAGGCCCGAGCACGCGGATCGCTACCCGCACCAGTTCTCCGGCGGCCAGCGTCAGCGGGTTGTTATTGCACGTGCCCTTGCGCTTGAGCCGGATCTTCTGATCTGTGACGAACCTGTCTCGGCTCTCGACGTTTCGGTCCGCGCACAGATCCTGAACCTGCTCGTCGCGCTGCAAAAGCGCATGGGCGTGTCTTATCTGTTCGTGTCGCACGACCTGAGCGTTGTGCGACACATCTGCGACCGCGTGGTGGTGATGTATCTTGGCCGTTTCGTCGAGATTGCCGACAGAGACAGCTTCTTCGCCAACCCTAAACATCCCTATACCCGGGCGCTCATGTCGGCAGTTCCCGAAGCGGATCCGATCGCTCAGCGGAGCAAGCAACGGTTTATCCTGCAGGGAGAACTTCCGAGCCCCGCCAACATTCCCTCCGGCTGCGCGTTCCACACGCGTTGCCCGCTGGCAACCGAGATCTGTTCGAAAGTCCGCCCGGAGCTTACGCGCAGGGATGATGGAGCGGTGGTCGCCTGCCATCACGCCTGAACGCGTAAAGGCGGTTGTCGATCCTGTTCCTCGGCATTCACGTAAGCTTAGCCCCAAAGTTGCTAGCGGCTTGGTGCCCCTGCCGAGGAGTTGAACCTGGATCTGCTACAAACGAGGTAGCTGCTCTGGCGTTGAGCTACGAGGGGCGTATGCGCATCATGCCAACGTCAGATTAACAAGGTCTTGCTAAAATATATCGGGCAGAATTTGGGTCTCACGAAGTGTTGGCGAGTGAGGCTGGCCCGAAAGGACGGAGGGCGGCGTGGTCGCCCACGCCGCCCTCCGATCCGGCAAATATGTCTTAGGCGGCAAGACGGTGCTGAGGCCGTACCTGCTGCTCCGTCTGGAACTGCGCTGCCACGTTGTTGAGCATCTGTGCCTGGCTTGCAAGTTGGCTTGCCGCGGCTGCGGTTTCTTCAACCATGGCAGCGTTCTGCTGCGTGCCGCGGTCGATGGTGCCGACGGCCATTTTGATTTCGCGCACGGCCGTTGCCTGTTCATGGGTTGACGAGACGATCGCGCTCACGTGACGACTGATTTCCTGCACGTCACCCGCAATCTTCTGGAGAACGTCACCGGTCTTGGCGACGAGCGTCACGCCGTTCTTCACCTGTCCGCTCGACGCGCTGATGAGCGCCTTGATTTCCTTGGCCGCCAAGGCGGAACGTTGCGCAAGCTCACGGACTTCCTGTGCCACGACCGCAAAACCCTTGCCGGCGTCCCCGGCGCGAGCGGCCTCGACGCCGGCGTTCAGCGCCAGGAGGTTCGTCTGGAAGGCGATCTCGTCGATCACGCTGATGATGTTATTGATCTCGTCCGAAGACCTTTCAATGTCTTCCATCGCCGAGACGGCATCATGCACCACTTCACCGGAGAGTTCGGCGCTCTGGCGGGTGTTGTCGACGATCCGGCCGGCTTCCTCGGCGCGGCTCGCGGACTGTTCGACGGCCGTCGTGATCTGCTCCAGGGCGGCGGCGGTTTCCTCAACCGAGGTCGCCTGCTGCTCCGTGCGCTTGGCAAGATCATTCGTTGCGGAGCTGATCTCCTCGCTGACGGCGGTGAGGGCCGCGGCGTTCTGGCTGACTTCGCCCATGACGGACGCAAGCTGGTTGATCATGGCGTTGAAGTTGCCGCGCAGGCTTTCGTATTCGTCGCCGAACCGCTCGTTCAGCTGGCAGCGAAGGTCACCGCGCGAGAGGGCGCTAAGCGAGGTGGCAAGCGCTGCAAAGACGCGCTCCTGCTCCTGCCGCTTGGCCGCGTCCCGCTTCATGGTTTCTTCGGTACGTTTGCGATAGGCCACGAGTTCGGCAATGTCCTGCCAGAACGACACCATCACCGGCTTGCCTTCAATCATCGTGAGCATCATCGTCACCAGGACCTGCAATGGCTTGCCATCCAGTGTCTGGTGAACCCATTCGAAGCGATGCGAACCGTCCCGCTCGACGGCTGCAAACACCTCGGCCGCAGCATCGGCAGAGCGCCGGCCATCTGGCTGGAATTCCGGCGAAAGCTTGCCCGGTTCAACACCGATGATCTTGTCCTTCGGCAGGCCAAGCATCTTTTCCATCGAGCGGTTGCAGTTGATGATCCGGCCGTTCTCGATGACGAAATAGGCATCCGGCGAACTTTCGAACAGGTACTCGCAGACCTGGCTGTGCATGGTCGGTTTTGGCTTGAAAAACATGTCGTGCATCCCCGTTAGCTGGGGCTTTTTTAGTCAAGGATGCTTAACGGATCGTGACGGTGAGGCGAGCGGGCGGTCCATCGCCGGATTACAATGGATCAGCTCGGCAGCTCCTATCAGAGGTCGATCGCCACGTGCCCTTAGATGAAGAAGACGCCGTTCCTTCACGCTCGACGCGGTCGCCGAAGAACGGCAGATCATTTCGCCGCCGCGTGGCGGAGCCTGGAAGGCCATGAGTTTTGATTTGCCTGTCTTGGCTGACCGACATGGGTGCGAGCGAACAATTGGCCGAGCCGGTAATGGTGTTGACGCTACTTGATGAATGCGCGCGTCTTTTTTCATCTCGGTGCGCGCAGACTTGACGTGAACCCTGAGACGAAATGACGGTCACCGGCATATCGCAGGCGTGCTGCGCCTGCGGGACAGCGAAAAGGCGCGGGCGGCGATGATCGAGCACAGCGAGCACACCCGCCAGGGCGTGCTCAAGGCGCTTCTTCCGAGCGGTATCAGCAATGTAAGCGTCTGGCGGTCACAACCAAGAAACTACCGATCAATTTTCCGATCGGGAGCCTCCGGATGATCGTTGGTGGACTAGACGGCCTGCTTCAGACGCACGGCTTCCGGATCATAAACCCGACCAAAGCGGCTGTTGAGGAAGTCGCCCAGCGCGATCTCTTCCTGGCGCACGAATCCCTTCTGCGGAAGCCTGCCTTCCGCGAGGAGATCAAGAACCGTAGTGATGCCGGCTGCCGTGGTGATCTGGATCGCGCTCATCTTCTTGCCGGCAACGACGCCTGCATAGACCTTGCTCGCATAGGTTTCCTGCAGGTAGCGACCATCCTTCCAGCCGCAGACGGTGACGAAGATGACGACGACGTCCTGCATGGTGGCCGGAAGCGCATTCTCGAAGAGGTCCTTCAGGACATCACGGCGGTTCTTGAGGTTGAGGTCGTTGAGAAGCGCCTTGATAATTGCCTGATGACCCGGATAGCGGATCGTGCGGTAGTTCATGGTGCGCACGCGACCTTCGAGCGACTTTGCAAGCGTGCCGAGGCCACCAGACGTGTTGAAGGCCTCGTAGGTGACGCCATCAAGTGAGAATTCCTCGCGCTCTTCCATCGCCGGAACCGTCACGAGCTTGCCTTCAACCACAGCTTCGCAAGGCTCGATATATTCATTGATGAGCCCGTCGGTGCTCCAGGTCAGGTTGTAGTTCAGCGCATTTGACGGATATTGCGGTAACGCGCCAACGCGCATGCGCACGCTGTCGAGCGTGTCGAACCGGCCCGCCAGTTCATTGGCAACGATCGAGATGAAGCCCGGCGCGAGACCGCACTGGGGGATGAAGGCCACTTCGGCACCGGCGGCGAGTTCTTCCACCCTTTTTGTCGTCGCGACGTCTTCGGTGAGGTCGAGGTAGTGGACGGACGCTTCCAGCGCGGCTTCGGCAACCTTTCCGGTCAGGCTGAAGGGCGCGGCCGAGAGGACGGCGAACTTACCCTTGAGGATGCCGACGAGCGCGGCGCCGTCGGTGATATCAACTGCGGCGGTAGAGATCGCGGGATGGCGGTCAATCTTGGCAAGCTGCTGCTCGTCCCGATCGGTGACGACGACCTTGTAGTCTCCCGTCTCCGCTAGCATCAGCGCGATCGCTCCACCGATCTTGCCGGCTCCGATAACCACAACGTCCTTCATGCAATTCCCCATTTCTCAGCGCGAGCACATTCCCCATATAAGGGACCACGGGTTGGCTGTTTCATAGCTGCGGACTGAGCAGGATGCGGTATATATATCGGCATTCTGACGAGCGCTTTTGACAGGATGCAGGATCTATGCAGCTAACGGACAAGGACCGCGAACTTCTGGCGTTACTCGGTGAGAACGCCCGCCGGCCGGTTGCTTCGCTGGCGAAAAAGCTCTCGCTGTCGCGAACGACGGTACAGGCGCGGCTGGAGCGCCTTGAGAGGGCAGGGGTGATTACCGGCTATGGGGTGAGGCTGTCAGACGAGTACCGTTCAAGCCTCGTGCGTGCTCATATCCTCATCACCATCGCACCGAAGGCGCTCGCGCAGGTGACAGCGTCGCTGGAGAAGGTGAAGGCCGTCACGGCGCTTCACTCGGTGAGCGGCACGTTTGACCTGATCGCCATCATTGCCGCTCCCTCCATCTCCGAGCTCGATTCGCTCATCGATGAGATCGGGGCAATTGCCGGCGTGGAGCGAACGCTGTCATCGATCATCCTTTCGACGCGAATCTCCCGATAAAGAGAGAACCTACTGAGATCGTCGCACGGGCTTGGAGTCTAAGCCTGACCTAGCGCTTCTTCGCGTAGTCGCTGATGTCACGCGACAGGGCCATCAGCCACGTTGAGCTGTTCCGACCAAGCCGGTGGCGATCCCTTGATCGCTTGCCTCATTCGTTGGATCAGGTTTCGTTCCGCCGCGCGAGCGTGCTTCTCGACGATGTCTTGGGTTGCCTTCACGTCGTGCCGCGCAACCGCTTCCATGATTGCTCTGTGCTCCTGAATCATGGCGACGCGTCGCGCCGGGCTCACCGGATACCGACGGGCAAGTCCCCGAACGACTTCGCTGTGGCGTTGGCGAATTGCCAGCGCCTCCTGATTGAAGTGGCGGTCATACATGATCCCATGGAAGGCATCATCCAGCCGATCCAACTCGATCTGGTCTGACGGTCGCTCTTCAATGCGTACTTGAACCTGCTCCATCGCCGCCAGGTCTTCCTCTGTCGCCTGTTCCACGAAGAGGCTGACGAGATAAGGCTCAATCAGGGCACGAATATCGAAGATGTTGCGGACGAACGTCTCATCCAAGGTCCTGACGCGCGCGCCGCGATTGCGGTGAATAATGACAAATCCTTCGCCGCTCAGCTGGTGCAGCGCCTCGCGGATGGGGTTTGTACTGACCTCATAGCGGCGGGCGAGATCATGGGTCTTCAACCATGATCCCTCGGAAAGGACACCGTTGATGATGTCCTCGCGTATCCGCTCATGCAGCGGCTGGAACGAAACCTCTGGTAGAGCCTGACGAGCGGCACCGGCAGGTTCGACATTCCCATTCAACATCAAGGTTCGCCTCTTCAGAATATTTCACTCATTTAGCCCAGTTGGAATCATACATCAACGCCCATTGACTTTGTACAATTGCTGAATTTTGATAGGTGAAAGAGAAGGGAAAAGTGGAGGAGGATTACCGATGTTCATGCTAAAATCACGCATTCTCGGGGCGCTGGCCCTTGGCGCTGCCGCAGTGTTCGGCGCGGCTGCCGCGTCAGCGGCGGAAATCAAGTTTGCTTTCGAAATGTTCGAGGGTGACAACCCGGAGTACAACGCTGCGAAGGCGTTCAAGGACTACGTCGAGAACAAGAGCAATGGCGAACTGACAGTGCGCCTGTTTCCGGGCAACCAGATGGGCTCCGTAAGAGACACTACGGAAATGGTCCAGTCCGGAACGCTTGAAATGACGCTACCGTCGGACGGCGCCTTTGCGGGATTCTACAAGCCAATCCAGGCTTGGTCTCTGCCTTATCTGTTCCGTTCCGCGCCCGTTGCATGGGAAGTCATGAACGGCGAGTTTGGCGAATGGATGCTGAAGGACATCGAGGAAAAGACGGGTATCAAGGCGCTCGCGTTCTCTCAGAACGGCTTCCGGTCCTTCGTCAACAATGTTCGACCGATCAAGACTCCCGCAGACATGCAGGGCATGAAGATCCGGACCATGGAAAGCCCGGTCTACATGGAAATGGTGAAGGCGCTTGGTGCCAACCCGACGCCTATCGCTGGTTCCGAAGCCGTGATGGCGTTGCAGCAGGGCGTTGTTGATGGCCTCGAGAACCCTCCGCCGGTGCTTTATGCTGGCGGTGCGGCTGATGTCGCAAAGCATCTGACGTTAAACGAGCATGTCCTCGGCCTTCATATCATCGTGGCCAACAAGGCCTGGTTCGAAGGACTTAGCCCTGCGCATCAGGCGATCGTCCGGGAAGGCGCGCGCGTAATGGCAACAGTCGAAAACGTCGAGAAGACGAAGGGCGACTGGATCTATGCCAAGATGATCGCCGATGAGAAGGGCGTTCAGGTTCATACGTCCACGCCGGAAGAAAAGCAGGCATTCAAGGATGCCGTGTACCAGCCTGTGCGGAAATACATCGCCGAGCAGGTGGGCGAGGACCTGCTTTCCAAGGTGGAGACCTCAGTCGCTGAGGCTGAAAAGAAGCTCTACGGTCAGGCGAACTGACGACCGTCATGGTGTGCCGCCATCATGACGGCACACCATTTATTCTTGTTGGATCCCTGAACATGAAGATCTCCGACATTTCCCGTGGCCTCGCCCGAGGTTGTGAAATCATCGCGGCGGCCATCCTGCTTGTGGTGTGTCTTATCAATTTCACGCAGGTCGGTGGACGGTACCTCCTGGGAACGTCGCTGAGCTGGGGCGAAGAGACCATGCGGTACATCATGATGTGGCTGATGATGCTGGGCAGTGTGACTGCGGTCTACCGCCTTGAGCATATGGCAGTCGAAGGTCTCCAGGACATCGTGTCGCCGAAGTTCCGGCACGCCGTTCGCGGCGCGCTCTACGCTGTTGGTGGCGTTCTGTTCGTCCTGCTCGCTTACTATGGCTGGTCGGCTGCAATGCGGAATGCCGCCCAGAATGCTGCGGCGTCAGGCATGCCCATGATCGTTCCTTATATGGCGATCCCGGTTGGCTCCGTGCTGATCCTTGTCCAGATCGTGCTGTGCTGGATCTCGGGATTCGGCATCGAAGAGGCCGAGTGACGCCGCGAGTTTAATCCCCTCCGAGGACCGAAAATGCTTTGGGTTGCAATCCTTTCGATGGTGCTGTTGCTGGGCGGTGTCCCGATTGCAATGGCGTTGGGCCTTGGGGGCACGCTCGGGGTCTGGCTGGCTGGCATCCCTCTGCAGGTCATCATCACACGCTTCTTCGCGGGGGTAGACAGCTTCGTCTTCCTCGCTATGCCGTTCTATATTCTGGCTGCGGAGATCATGAACCGCAGCGGGATCACGACCCGGCTTATCTATCTTTCTTCCATCTTTACCGGTCGCCTGCCGGGAGGCACCGCGTATACCAACGTCGGCACCTCGGTCTTGTTTGCTGGAGTGTCGGGCTCGGCCGTCGCTGATGCCAGTGCGCTTGGCCGCTTCTTCATGACGGTCATGCCGAAGGAGGGATATACGAAGCCGTATTCCGCAGCCGTTACCGCCGCGTCCTCGATCATCGGGCCGATCATCCCGCCGTCTGGCCTGGCGATCATCATGGCTGCGGTGACCGGCCTCTCAGTGGTTGATCTTTTCGTGGCGGGCGTAATACCGGGTGTGCTCTTTGGCGTAGCGTGTGCGGTGGTCATCCTCATCAAGTCGGTACGAAGCGGACTTCCGAAGTCAATCGTGACGGTCAAGCGCGAGGATCTTCCAAGGCTGTTGATCGAGGGCACGGCGGTCATGCTGCTGCCGTTCATCATCGTCGGGGGGATGGTAACCGGAGCGTTCACCGCCACCGAGGGGGGAGGGATCGCGGTCTTCGTTGCCGCCCTGCTCGGCCTCTTCCTGTTCCGGTCTATCACTCTACGCGATCTCTGGGATGCTCTTGTCATATCAGCGCGCGGCAGCGCCACGATCTATCTTCTGGTCGCCGCAGCATCGATCCTCTCCTATGCACTCAACCTTCTGGGGATCGGGGGTGTGGTGAAGGCGATCGCTCCCTATTTCCAGAGCAGCCCAATGCTGTTCCTGCTCGGCGTCATGCTTTTGATGCTGTTTCTCGGTATGTTCCTAGATATCGGCGCGGCATTGTTGATCTTCGTGCCGCTGGTTATGCCGACCATTATTCAGCTTGGCATCGACCCGATCCAAGCTTCGATGGTAATCATCCTGTCGCTTGCCATGGGGCTCATCACGCCTCCCGTTGGCGTCGTGCTCTTCATCCTGATGAAGATCGGGAACATCCGCATGACCCCGCTGATGCGGGAACTGATGCCGTTCATCCTCGCAGAGATCGGCGTCATCCTGCTCCTTATACTTTTCCCGTCATTGTCGACCTGGCTGCCGAACTTGCTGCGCTGACGCCTTTTCATACTCTCGGATGAACGAATGAAAATCACTGCAATCAAACCGTACATCGCTCGCGTGGGCGCGAGAAACCAGCTTGTCGTCAAGGTGGAGACAGACAGCGGCATCCATGGCTGGGGCGAGTCAGGCCTTTCCTATCGTGAGAAGGCTGTGGCCGGTGCGCTGGATCATTACGCGCAGTTCTTGCTGGGCAGGGATCCGATGCGTTGTGGCGCCCTGTGGCAGGAAATGTACCGCAGCCAGTATTTTGAGGGCGGGCGGGTTCTTGCCGCGGCCATAGCCGCGCTCGACATTGCCTTCCACGATATCAAGGGCAAAGCGCTTGGTGTTCCGGTTTATCAACTGCTTGGCGGCAAGCAGCGTGACCTTGTGCCGGCTTTCGCCACGACTTCGGCGGAGCCCGGCGAGCAGATGATCCAGCAGACGGTGATGCTGAAAGAAGCGGGTTGGAACTGCGTTCGATTCATTGCTACGGGGCAGGAGAACCTTGACCACTTCGAACCTCGCGACTCGATCGCAACCACGGCGGAATGGGTGACCAAGGCGCGTGCAGAAGTCGGTCATGCCATGACACTGGGCGTTGAATACCACCATCGCCTCAGCGTCGCTGAAGCGGCCTCTTTCTGCCAGAAAATGCCCAAGGGGACGATCGACTTCCTCGAGGAGGGGATTCGAGACGAGACGCCCACGGCCTACGAGGCGCTCCGCCGGATGACTGATGTCCCCTTTGCAATCGGCGAAGAGTTTTCGTCCAAGTGGCAGTTCCTGCCTTACGTGGAACGTGACATCATGCAGTTCTGCCGGATCGACATCTGCAACGTCGGTGGTTTCACCGAAGCGATGAAGGTCGCTGGCTGGTGCGAGGCGCATTACATCGACCTGATGCCGCACAATCCGCTGGGACCGATCTGTACCGCCGCCTCGGTCCATCTTGGCGCCGCGGTCACAAACTTCGGCTGGCTCGAATGCCGGCAGAGTCCTGCAGAACAACATTGGGGCTTTGACAACCGGACACTGTTCCCGAAACAGATCGAGGTGGATGGCGCTTTCTATGTCGTTCCCGATGCGCCGGGATTGGGTATCGAAGTCGATGAGGCAGAGCTTCAGAAGATGCCATTTGAATATTCAGAGCCGCCACATCTTCGCCGGACGGATGGATCATTCACAAACTGGTAGCCGCATCTGCGGGAGCGCGCTCCGGCATCCTCCCGCTCGTCCGCCTGCCGAGTGGCGTGGCAGCACCTCTCACAGCCCTTGTTGTCACCATATCGCAAACTCTGATATGAAGGAGCGAGCGGCGTGGGGACAAGATGACTGACAAGGTACTGGTGATTGATCCGATTGAGCGGCAAGACCTCATCAAAGGCCTGGCTAGCGATGTCCGCGTCATGATGCTGAAGCTCCTGCGCACGAGTGGCCCGAAGAATGTCAATGAGATCGCGGAGGAGCTGAAGCTCCCGCAGTCGACCGCGTCGATCAATCTTAAAGTGCTCGAGGATTGCGGCCTGATCTACACCGAGGGTCAGCGCGCCAAGAAGGGCAGCCAGAAGCTTTGTTATTCAGCCTTCCGCGAGATCCTCATCTCGTTCTCGGAACCAGTCACCGATCGGATGGCGGAAGCGATCACCGTGTCCATGCCTCTGGGCCTCTATACCGAATTTGAAGTCTCCGGCCCGTGCGGGATGTGCTCGAGGGATGGTGTCATCGGCCTGCTTGATGTCCCGGACACCTTCCTTGATCCGAACCGCATGAAGGCGGGCCTTCTGTGGTTCAATACTGGCTTTGTTGAATACCAGTTTCCCAACAACACCCTGCTGAAGAAGGCAAAGCCCAAGGCAATCGAGTTCGCGATGGAATTGAGCTCCGAGGTGCCGGGAACATCCGCCAACTGGCCGTCAGACATCTTTCTTCAGGTCAACGGCATCGAGATCGGCACATGGACATCTCCCGGAGACTATGGCGACAAACGCGGTAACTTTACGCCGGATTGGTGGAAGCTGGCGGGATCGCAATACGGGATGCTTAAAAACTGGCGCATCAACGGACAGGGCAGTTTCGTTGACGGTATGAAGATTTCGAACGTCACTCTCGATGACCTACACCTGGACCAGCATCGTTCGATCCGGATGCGCATCGGCGTGAAGGACGATGCCGAACATCCCGGCGGCATCAACATTTTCGGCAGCGGCTTCGGAAACTACGGCCAGGATATCGTGCTTCGCATTCAGGTCTAGAGATCATAGACTGACTTGACGCGCCCTGCCGGTTCGGGCTCATATACCAACAATTCGGATACAAACCGAATAGATGGATATGACCTCGGGAGGAGAGGGCTTTGGACGCTCGGGTTACTGCGCATGCGCGTTATACAATCGCGGATATCGACAAGCGCCTCTACGGGTCGTTTCTCGAGCATCTAGGACGTGCGATCTACACTGGCATCTACGAGCCCGATCATCCGACAGCGCTCCCGAACGGCATGCGGCAGGATGTGATTGACCTCGTTCGCGAACTCGACACGCCCGTCTGCCGGTACCCCGGCGGCAATTTCGTCTCAGCCTACAATTGGGAAGATGGAATCGGCCCGAAGGAAAGCCGCCCGACGCGCCTGGACCTCGCCTGGCGTACATCCGAATCCAACCAGGTTGGCATCCATGAATTTGCCGAATGGGCTGAGGCTGCCGGCACGGAGATGATGCTGGCGGTCAATCTCGGATCGCGTGGCCTGGATGCCGCGCGCAACTTCGTGGAATATGTAAATCATCCCGGTGGCAGCCAATGGTCCGACCTGCGTCGCCAGAATGGTCGTGCGGAACCGTGGAACGTCAAGCTCTGGTGCCTCGGCAATGAGATGGATGGCCCCTGGCAGGTCGGCCACAAAAGCGCTGCCGAATACGGTCACCTGGCGAACGAAACGGCCAAGGCCATCCGCGCCTTCGATGACAAGCTTGAGCTTGTCGTCTGCGGATCCTCCCACTCTGACATGGCGACCTATCCCCAGTGGGAAGCGACCGTTCTCGATGCGACCTACGACCAGGTCGATTACATCTCGCTGCACATGTATTTTGAGAACTACGAGAAGAAGACCTCGGAATTCCTGGCCCTGCCTGAGAAGCTCGATCGCTATATTGGCACCGTCAGCGGCGTCATCGACTTCGTTAAGGCGAGCAAGCGTTCGAAGCGAGACGTCAAGATCTCCTTCGATGAGTGGAACGTCTGGTATCACGAGCGCAAGAACGACGCGAAGCGCATGCGGGAATGGGATTGGCCGCATGCGCCGGTGCTGCTTGAGGACATTTACAATTTCGAGGATGTGCTGCAGGTCGGTTGTATCATCAACACCTTCATCCGCCGGTCGGACATCGTGCGGGTGGCCTGCATCGCGCAATTGGTCAATGTGATCGCGCCGATCATGACCGAGCCGGGTGGCGCCTCCTGGCGGCAGACGATCTACCATCCCTTTCATCTGGCGTCTCGTTACGGGCGCGGGACTGCGCTACAGCTTGATGTGGACTGCGCGAGTTACACGGCCGATGTCGCGGATGCTGTCCCTTACCTCGATATTGCCGGTGTTCATGACGGCGATGCAGGAACGCTCACCTTCTTCGCCATCAACCGCCACGGGTCGGAGCCGGCGAACATCAAGCTTTGCGTAGAGCGCTTCGGAAACATCAGGAGCGTTGAACACACGCTGATCAAGCATGATGATCTGGAGGCGCGCAATACCAAGGACAATCCGGACAACGTCTCTCCGCGCAAGACGACGGATGCGGTGGTGGAAGGCAACGAAGTTCGTTTGTCGGTTCCGCCGTACTCGTATTCCATGATCAGGATCCAACTGTAAGATCAATCGGTGGCGGTGAAATCCCGCCTGTCTAGGGAGGAAAGTGACATGCCGAATTGGTTCAGACTGACAAAGGCGGTGCTTGTGGCGGGCGGTCTCATGACCTCCGCTGCCCATGCCGAGGAAACCGTGACGTGGTGGGATTTCCTGAGCGGCGGTGATGGCGTGCGCATGAAGCAGCTCATCTCGGACTTCAACACGGCGCATCAAGGCAAGATCAAGATCGATGCAACGACGCTGGAATGGGGGACGCCCTTCTACGCCAAGGTTCAGACATCTGCTGCCGTGGGAGAGGCGCCGGATATCATGACCTATCATGCGAGCCGTATCCCGCTCGCGGTTAAGCAGGGTATCCTGCAGGAAATCACGGCCGATGACTGGAAGACGATGGGGCTGTCGCAGTCCGACTATGCGCCGGCCACCTGGGACGCGGTGACCTCTGACGGCAAGCAGTATGCCGTGCCGCTCGATACGCATCCGATCGTGCTCTACTACAACAAGGACCTGCTGAAGAAGGCTGGCGTCCTCGGTGACGACGGCAAGCCCAAGGGCATGGACTCGCGCGAAAACTTCACCGCGACGCTCAAGGCCCTGAAGGAGGCGGGTGTGAAGTTCCCACTCGGCTCTGTGACGGCCGACGGTAACTTCATGTTCCGCACCATCTATTCGTTCATGGGCCAGCAGGACGGCGAACTGATGACCGACGGGGAGTTTCTTGCCGGCGACAACGCCAAGAAGCTCGAAAATGCGCTGTCTGTTCTGGCTGACTGGACCAAGGAGGGGCTGCAGTCCACCTATACCGACTATCCTGCAACGGTCGCGCTGTTCACCTCGGGTGAGGCGGCGATGATGATCAACGGCGTCTGGGAAGTCCCGACGATGACGGACCTTGCCAAGAACGGCAAGCTTTTCGACTGGGGTGCTGTCGAACTGCCGGTGATCTTCGATCATCCTTCAACCTATGCCGACAGCCACAGCTTCGCGATTCCGGCCAACAAGGGCAAGGAGATAAGCCCGGAAAAGCGCGCGGCCGTGCTGGAGGTCATGAGCTGGATCTCAAAGAACTCGCTGTTCTGGGCGACCGCCGGACATATTCCCGCCTATGGTCCCGTGACCAATTCGGCGGAATACAAGGCGATGGAGCCGAATGCGACCTACTCCTCGCTCACCACCAACATGATCTTCGACCCGAAGACGCCACTTGCTGGCATCGCCGGGCCGATCTTCGACGTGATGTCGAACTTCTTCGTGCCGACGCTGAATGGCGAGATGGAGCCTGCAGAAGCAGTCGAGGAGATCAAGGCTGGTCTGGAGGACCTCTGACCAGCATGGCCCGGGCGACCATGGTCACCCGGGCCTACGCGTTTGAATGCAGGGGAGCGGGAGGATGATGCTCAGAAACCGGCGCAGGGAGACGCTTTTCGCCCTGGCGCTTGTCGCGCCTTTCGTCGCCATCTATGGCCTTGTCTTCGTCTACCCGACGATCAAGCTCTTCATGATCAGCCTCACGGATGCGCCGCTGATCGGCGAGGGAGATTATGTCGGCTTGGACAATTACACGCGCCTCGCGTCTGACCGGAGGTTCAACACCGCGGTTTGGAACACGGCATACTTTGTGCTCATCACCGTCGTGCCGGGGACGCTCATCGCGTTCGCCATTGCGCTCGGCGTCAATCGCCTTAGGGGGCGGCTTCAGGCCGCGATCCTCGCCCTGTTCTTTCTGCCGTATATTCTCCCGGTCTCGGTGGTCTATCTCCTCTGGGACTGGACGTTGAACTTCCAGTTCGGCATCGCGATGCATGTCTTTGACCTGCTCGGCATCCAGCGCATTCCGGTCTTCAAGTCGACGGCGTGGTTCATGCCGGCGGTGGGCGTGATCACGATCTGGTGGACGGCCGGCTTTTCGATTCTCTTGTTCCTTGCGGGATTGCGCGCCATACCAGCTGAGATCTACGAAGCCGCGGCGTTGGACAATGCCGGCATCTGGTCGACCTTTCGCCGCATCACCTGGCCCCTGATGTGGCCGATCACTGCGCTGGTGCTGACGATCCAGTTGATCTCCCAGCTCAAGATCTTCGACCAGGTCTATCTGTTTTCTACCGGCGGGCGCCCGAATGACAACGTCGTGCTCGTTTATTACGTTTTCCAGAGAGCGTTCCAGTCAGACCAGGGGGGCAGGGCAGCGGCCGTGGCTGTGGTGCTGTTCATTATCGTCATCGTCGTGTCGGTGTTGAACTTCCAGTTGACGCGCCTTTCGGGAGGGCGATCACGATGACAGCAGCAACCGCACGTCGGCTGAACATCATCGGCCTCGTCATCACCGTGATTACCGTGTTGTGTGCCGTGGTCTGGGCCTTCCCGCTTTATTGGGCAGTGGTATCGTCGCTGAAGCCGGAGGACGAAGTGGTGCGGCCCTATATCGAGCTGTGGCCGGATACCCCCACGCTGTCGCACTATGCTTTTGCGTTGACTAAGACGGAAATCGGCCGCTGGTACATCAACTCGATCGTGACCGCGGCGGCCGTCACCGTGCTCACAGTCAGCTCGTCGCTCTTCTGCGGCTACGCCATCTCGCAGCTGAAGTTTCCGTTTCGGAGCATGCTCTGGTGGCTCATCCTGGCAAGCTTCATGGTCCCGATGCAAACCCTGATTATCAATCATTTCGAGCTGGTGGCGGATCTCGGCCTTATCAACACATGGAGCGGCATCGTGCTGCCGCAGCTCATCCACCCGGTCATCATCATCGTCTACAAGCAGTTCTTCGATGGCGTGCCGAAGGATTTTCGCGAGGCGGCGGTGATGGACAACGCCTCCGAGTGGCGCATCCTGACGCGGGTCTATATCCCCATGAACTGGGGTGTCACCACGGCCCTTTCGATCGTGTGCTTCATCTGGTCGTGGAATTCGTTCCTGTGGCCGTTCCTGGCGGTAACCAAAACCAACATGATGACGATCACGGTCGGCATCACCCAGGTCAATGATGCATTCGGCGTCTATTATGCACGGCAATTGACGGCGGCGGTGCTTGCTGGTCTGCCGGTGGCGCTCGCCTACCTGATCTTCCAGCGAAGGGTGACGGAAGCGATCACCCTGTCGGCCGGCATCAAGGGGTAGGGCCACGCCTTTCGCATTCGCTTGAGCGAGAGCCCTGCCGCGGTGACTCAAGCGGCTTGATAGGATCTTCCGTCTGCGTCAAACAGATGAACCGCCGTAGGATCCAGGCCCACCTGCACGCGATCTCCGGGGCGCACGCTCGAGTGTCCGCTATCCTGCGCAACAAGCTGGGAGCCATCTTCGAGCGTGCAATACGCAAGCGTGCGTTCGCCAAGTTGTTCCACGACGCCCACCTGCGCCGTTGTCGTGGGACGGGATGGGTCCGTACCCGTCGCCACGATCCGCACTGATTCCGGCCGGATACCGAGATCAAACTTCCCGGCTTGGGGAACAGGTGCTTCGATCTCGAACTCGAACCCGTTTCCGAGCCGCACCGGCGTCCGCCCGGGGCGCAGAACTTCGACGGGAAGAAAATTCATGCCGGGGCTTCCAATGAAGCCTGCAACAAAGCGCGAAGCGGGCTTGAGGTAGACCTCCATCGGCGTCCCGATCTGCTCGATCTTGCACTGGTTGAGAACGACGATTCGGTTTGCGAGCGTCATCGCCTCCGTCTGGTCATGGGTGACATAGATCATCGTCGCCTTCATGCGCTGATGAAGCTGGGCGAGCTCGACCCGGGTGCGCACACGCAGTGCGGCATCGAGGTTCGACAGCGGTTCATCAAAGAGAAAGGCCTTCGGCTCCTTGACGATCGCCCGGCCAATGGCCACCCGTTGCCGTTGCCCACCGGATAACTGTGCGGGCTTGCGCGACAGTAGATGCTCCATCTCCAGCATGCGGGCAGCGGTCAACACCCGCGCCTCGATGTCGTCCGCTGGAAGGCCAATATTCTGGAGCCCGAAAGCCATATTGTCCCGCACGCTCATGTGCGGATAAAGAGCATAATTCTGGAATACCATCGCCACATTGCGCTGGCCCGGCGGCAGCGTCTCGCTGCGCACGCCACCGATGGTAAGCGAGCCGGAGTCGATCGTCTCAAGCCCGGCGATCATGCGAAGAAGCGTCGATTTGCCCGATCCGGAAGGCCCAAGGAAGACGACGAGTTCCCCCGCCTCGACAGCCAGCGAGATGTCCTTGATGACCGATACCGAGCCGAAGCTTTTCGATACATTCTCCAGACGAATCTCCGCCATCCATCTCCTCCCAGAGTTCCCATGATTCTTTCCGGTATGTATCGGAAGTCAAGATATGGATGCGGGCTGGTGGGGGCGTCTTGCACCAATTACGGAGACCCGCATCAACCCAGCCTTTGCAGGTTAGCCTTCATCGTCATGAGCAGCCCGGTGATCTTGTCCTGCAGTTCCGGTGTGCCCATGGAAGTCGGATATGAGATGGCGATTCCGATCACCTCGCCGGTACCCGGATCGCGAAAAGCGATGCCTTCCGACGAGACGCCTTCATACGAGTCGTCTGTGGAGTGCGAACGTCCAGTTGCATGGATGATCCGGATACGCTCGAGCAACTGATCATGGTCCTGCGGCGCGCGCTTCGTCACGAAGGGCAGCATGTCAGGAACGCGGAGCTTCCATTCCTCCTCGTTAAGCAGAGCGAGCATTGCGCGGCCGTTCGAGGTCGCATGCGGCCACGCACGATATCCGGGCGTCGAGGTGATCGCGAGTGGGCTTGACCCGCGCACCATCCGAAGCACGACGAGCTGGTATCCGTCGAAAACAGTCACGTATCCGGTATGTCCGCCGGCCGCGCATACCTCCTCCAGTTCCGTGTTCACGAGATCCAGGAAGGTGTGATTCGAGCGGCAAATCTGCCCGAGTTCGAACAGCCTGATGCCGGGCGTATATAGCCGCGTCACGGGATCGAAATCGAGGATGCTGTTTTCCCGCAATGTCTTCATCACGCGCGATGCTGTCGCTTTCGGGCACCCGGTTCGGCGGGCAACCTCGGCCTGCGATAATGAGGGTTCGGCGAGAGAGAAGCAACCGAGAATGGCAATAGCATCATCTAAAGAGCTCATCGTTCTTCCTATGCGCGCAAAAGGCCACATCATGTTCCATTATTGGAACATGATGTCAAATATGAAACTCGCGCTGGACAGGCGAAAAGTTTTCGCCTACGAATACGACAAAACAATTCATGCTTAAAAAAGCGGCGGAACAGCTAGGCGTCTGATCAACCCCTTCAGTGAGGGGGGAGCGTTTTCCTGTTCCCTGCCGGGCACCAGAACCCGAGATGAATGATCCATATGCTCATCCGTAGCGATGGCATCGACTTCGCCGTCGGTTCTGCGGCGGCAACGTAATGGGGAACATCTAATGCGAGAATCCGCGAAGAACTTCCGTGCTGGCGTCGACATCGGTGGCACCTTCACCGACTTCATTTTGTTCGACGAACAGGCGGCCTCAATCCGTCTGCACAAGTGCCTGACCACACCGAAAGATCCGTCCCAGGGCGCGCTGGGTGGTCTGGCTGAGTTGGTCGCAGCAGCGGAAATCTCGGTCGCGGACCTTTCGGAGATCGTCCACGGCACGACGTTGGTGACGAATGCGGTCATCGAGCGCAAGGGTGCACCTGTCGGATTAATCACCACCGAGGGTTTTCGCGATGTTCTGGAGATCGGTACCGAGCAGCGCTACGACATCTACGATCTCTTCCTGACCTTTCCCGACCCGCTAGTAAGCCGTTCGCGGCGGATCGAAATTTCCGAGCGAATGGGTGCAGATGGCGAAGTCATTAAGCCGCTTGACGAAGTCTCCGTTCTTCGCGCGGTCAAGAAACTCGCGGCGGATCGTGTCGAAGCCATCGCTGTCTGCCTGATGCACTCCTACCGAAACCCCGCCCATGAAAAGCGGGTTCGCGAAATCATCAAGCAGCACTATCCTGATATTTCGGTATCGATTTCATCCGAAGTCGTTGCGGAAATCTCCGAGTATCCGCGCTTCGTCACGACCTGCGCCAATGCTTATGTGCAGCCGCTCATGGATCGGTACCTGCGCCGCTTCGAGCAGGAACTGAAGGCTCGTGGCTTCACGGGCGCCTTCCGGCTGATGCATTCCGCCGGCGGTCTGGTTTCCGTCGATGAAGCCCGCGAATTCCCGATCCGTCTGCTTGAATCCGGTCCGGCCGGCGGTGCTCTGGCGACCGCTTGGTTCGGCAAGGCTGCTGGCCAGGAAAATGTCATCGCCTTCGACATGGGCGGCACGACGGCCAAGGCCTGCATGATCGAAAACGGCATGGCGCATATCGCATCCTACCTCGAAGCTGGCCGCGTGCGCCGCTTCAAGAACGGCTCCGGCCTGCCAATCAAGGCGCCGGTTGTCGACATGATTGAAATCGGTGCCGGCGGCGGCTCCATTGCCGCGATGGATGAGGTTGGCCTGCTGCAGGTCGGCCCGCATTCGGCCGGCGCGTCCCCGGGGCCGGCCTGCTATGGCGCTGGCGGAACGAAGCCAACTGTCACAGACGCAAGTGTCGCGCTTGGCTATTACGACCCTGCCTTCTTCCTCGGCGGTCGCATGACGCTGGATCTCGATGCCGCAGAAAAGGCGCTGAAGACGATCGCCGAACCGCTCAATATCTCCACGGTCGAGGCTGCCTGGGGCATCCATCAGGTGGTCGGCGAGAACATGGCGAGCGCTACGCGAATCCATCTGGTGGAAAAGGGCAAGGACCCGCGCGGTTATTCGATGATCGGTTTCGGTGGTGCAGGTCCCGCCTTTGCCGCCCGCGTTGCCCGTATCCTGGGTGTTTCAGAAGTCATCATTCCGCAGGCAAGTGGTGCGGCTTCGGCCTTCGGCTTCCTGACGGCACCGCTCTCCTTCGATCTCGTGCGCTCGCGTCCGATGAGCCTGTCGCCGGATCTCGATACGGCATCGCTCAATGCGGCGTTCGGCGAACTTGCCGAAGAAGGCAAGACGAAGCTGCTTGCCGCCGGTGCCAAGGAAGAAGACGTCGTCTTCGAACGCACTGCCGACATGCGTCTGGTGGGCCAGCTCCACGAAATCAACGTCCCGATCCCAACTGGCGAGCTGGATGCGGACGCCTACGCGATCATCCGCAAGTCCTTTGAGGAGGTCTATACGGCGCGTTACACCCGCGTTCCTGCAGAAGCCGAACTCGAAATCCTTTCCTTCCGCCTACGCGCCAGCGGAGCAACACCGAAGCTCTCGATCAAGCAGGCCGATGTCACAGCATCGGGTGACGCCGCGCTCAAAGGCACCCGCAAGTGCTATTTTGGCGAAGGTTTCGTCGATGCAGGCATCTATGACCGCTACAAGCTCACCGCCGGCATGACCGTGCAGGGCCCGGCGATCATCGAAGAGCGTGAATCGACTACGATCGTTCCGCCAGGCGATGTTCTCACCGTCGATGCTGCCGGCAATCTGCGCATCAAGATCGCGACCGTCGGCAAGGGCATGGCGCTGGTCACTCCGCAGATGACCAAGGCGGAGGCGATCGAGAAGATCGAGTCCGATCCGATTGCACTTGAAATCATGTGGAGCCGTCTGGTCACGGTGGCGGAAGAGATGTGGCACACGGTCTGCCGCACCGCCTATTCGCTGATCATTTCAGAGTCTCAGGATTTTGGTTGCTCGCTCCTGGACGCCTCCGGTGAAACCCTAGCTCACTCGGCTCGCGTCATGCCGGTATTCAACCTGACGCTTCCGATGGTGGTAAAGGCAGCGCTGGAACGGTATCCGCTGGACACGCTGGTGGAAGGTGACGTGCTGGTCTGCAACGACCCATGGCTCTGCGCCGGTCACCTCTTCGATATTGCTGTGATGACTCCGGTCTTCAAGGACGGCAAGGCCGTGGCCGTCATGGGTACGGTCGGTCATGTCGGCGATATCGGCGGCACCCGCAACGGCATGAAGGCGACCGAACTTTACGAAGAAGGTCTGCAGATTCCGCCGATGAAGCTCATCCGGGCCGGAGTGGAAAACGAGGATCTCTTCCGCATGATGGCGGAGAACATCCGCGATAGCCATCAGGTGCTTGGCGATGTTCGCTCGCTGGTTGCGGCGAACGAAACCGGAGCCCGCCGCATGGTGGCGTTCATGGAAGAATATGGCCTCTCGGACCTACAGGCACTGGCAGAAGTCGTCCAGTCGCGCTCCGAAAAGGCAATGCGTGACGCAATCCGCGCCGTGCCGAATGGCGTCCACACGTCGACGATCACCTACAATCCGCTCGGAACCCCCATGACCGTGCCAATCAAGGTGACGATCAAGGACGATGAGATCGAGCTGGACTTCGAGGGAGCCCCGCCGGAAGTGCCGCTCGGTGGCATCAATTGCACGCTGAGTTACACTACGGCGCATTCGACTTACCCGTTGAAGTGCATGCTGACGCCATCGGTGCGCGGCAATGCCGGGTGCTATCGCCCGCTGACGGTCAAGGCGCCGAAGGGCTCGGTGATGAACTGCAACAAGCCAGCCCCGGTCAGCCTGCGCACCCGCACCGGCTGGTACACGTCGCCAAACATTTTCCGCGCGCTTTCCAAGGCTGCTCCGGACAAGGTGATCGCACACACTGGCCTGCCGAGTCTGCTCACGGTCTACGGTAAGACGGCCGACGGAAAGATCTTCTACGACCATCTGCTTTCGGGCGGCGGTCAAGGCGGAAGCTCCGGCAAGGACGGCAAGTCCTCGGTCCTGTGGCCAACCTCGGCGGCAACGTCCTCGGTGGAAATGCTGGAGAGCCGGTCGCCGATTGTGATCTTGGAGAAAGCCTTTGTCCGGGATTCAGGCGGTGCAGGTGAGTTCCGCGGCGGTCTCGGGGCCCGCATCAGGCTCACCAAGCGGTATGAGGATGGCACCTCGGTCACGGCCTTCGTCTCGCCGGAAGGGGTCAATGCTCCAATCGAGGGCCTGTTCGGCGGACACCATGGTCTGTTGTCGTATGGCTATGTCCGGGACCAGGACGGCAACCTGATCGAGGACCTCGGGACGGGCGGGCTGTTCGTCCTGGATCGCACGGACCGTGTGGTCGAGCTGCAGCTCGGTGGCGGTGCCGGGTTTGGCGATCCGGCCAACCGCTCGGTCGAACTGATCGAGGAGGACGTCAAAGAAGACTACATCAGCGCCGAAGCCGCTGAGACTGTCTACGGGTTAAGCAGCCGCAAGAAGGAATTGGCAGCCTCCGCGCGCCTTTCGCCATCTGCGAGCCGGTAAAGTCGACTTACCTTCCGTCAACAAAAGCAATGCACATAAAAGGGGAATGACATGCTTACTCTGAACAAACGTCAGTTTCTGATCGGTGCTGCAGGCATGACCGCTGCTGCTACCCTGCCGCGCCTCGCCAGTTCGGCCGGCAAGAACATCATGGTCATTGCCAGCACCGTCGATATCCCGAACTTCGACCCGCATGTCGCGACCGGCTACGCTCCGCAATGGCTGTTCCGCAACACCTACGATCCCCTGGTCCGCGTCGTGAACAACCCTCCGGTGCCGGCGCCGGGGCTGGCGAAGAGCTGGACGCAGTCTCCCGACGGTCTTGTTTACACGTTCGAGCTCGATGAAACGGCGAAGTTCCACGATGGAACGCCGGTCACGGCGAAGGACGTCGAATACTCCTTCGCCCGCCTGCTGCGGCTCGCCAAGGGGCCGGCCTGGATGGTGTCCGGCATCCTTGACGAGAACAGCGTCAAGGCAACCGGTGAGATGACGGTGACGATGACGCTGAAGAAGCCGTTCGCGCCGTTGCTCTCGGTGCTGCCGTGGATGTTCGTGGTCAACTCCAAGCTGGTTGAAGCAAACAAGGGTACGGATGATGGTCAGGCCTACCTGCTCGCCAACATGGCCGGTTCGGGCGCCTTCAAGATGGGCCGCGTCAAGCCTGGCGATCTGTATGAACTCGTCCGCATCGAAGACGACTGGCACAAGGGTGGAAACCTGACGGGCGTGATCTGGAAGATCGTTCGTGAGGCGTCGACGGCGCGCCTGATGCTCCAGCGCGGTCAGGTACATTTCGCACTCGACATGTTCGCCGAGGACATGGAAGCCATCAAGGACATGCCAGGCGTCGTGCGCATCATGGAGCCTGACTACCGTACGTTTACCATCAAGATGAACACTGCCCATGGTCCGCTGATGGACAAGAACCTCCGCAAGGCGGTGTCCTACGCGTTCAACTACAAGGGCATGCTGGACGCCGCTGGCCCGGCCCAACTGATGAAGAGCCCGCTTCCGGTCGGCATCTTCGGCTTCGATCCGGATCAGAAGGGTTATGAACAGGATATCCCTAAGGCCAAGGAATATCTTGCTAAGTCAGCCTACAAGGATGGAGGCTTCAAGCTTTCGATGCACCATGCCGTCGGCTACGAGAACCAGCGTCGCTGGTGCCTGATCATGCTGGAATCGCTGAAGGTACTGAACATCGACCTTGATATTCGCGCCATGACCTGGCCTGACACGGTTGCGATGGCTCGCTCGCCGGAAACGATGGTCGACTTCTACTCGATCTTCCAGTCACCAAACTATGCAGACCCGGACAACACCGCGTTCGCGGCCTACCATTCTTCTCGCAACGGCCAGTGGCAGAACCCGGTCTACAAGAACCCGGAAGTCGACAAGCTGATCGAAGATGCCCGCGCTGAGGTGGACACGGCAAAGCGTGTCGAACTTTACAAAAAGTTTCAAGAAGTTGTCGTTGAGGATGCGGCAGACATCATCGGCATTCTCGAACTGCGCAAGTTCGCGATGCGCGACAACGTTAGGGACTATGTGTTCAGTTCCGTTGCTCCAAACACCATGGAAGTCTGGCCGCTGTCGATCGGTTGATCTAAGCCGCACCGCTGGCGGGTCTTCGCGTCGAAGACCCGCCGCTCCGGAGTTTGCGAATGCTGCTATATATCCTGCGCAGGTTGATCCTGCTTCTGCCGGTCCTGTTTGGCCTCACCCTGCTTCTGTTCATCGTCGCGCGCATTTTGCCCGGCGACCCGGTCGGTCTCGCTGCCGGTCCAAACGCGACGCCTGAGCTAATCGCGCAGATGAGGAGCGAGCTTGGTATGGATCTGCCCCTGCCGGTTCAGTACTGGAACTACCTCACGGGCCTGGTTTCAGGGGACTGGGGAATGTCGGTTTTTACCCGCAGACCGGTTGTCGCAGACATCATGGAATATCTTCCCGCCACGATCGAACTTGTGTTCGCGTCGCTTCTTATCGCGGTCGTCATCGGCATTCCGCTCGGCCTGCTGACCGCCGTCCACAAGAATGGAGCGCTTGACTACATAACCCGCACGGTAGCACTCGGCGGCATCGCCATGCCTCGGTTTTTTCTGGGTCTTCTTCTGCAGATGGCCTTCGCAGCCTGGCTCGACATACTCCCGCTTTCCGGTCGCTATCCGCTGATCGAAAGCCCGCCGGACCATGTCACGGGCCTGTATACGCTTGATGCGCTGATCGCCGGTGACTGGTACGCATTCCAGGTCGCGCTCTCCCACCTTGCCTTGCCTGCAATCGCGATGGCGCTCTCCCCGCTTGCGACCATCATGCGGATGATGCGTGCATCGACGATCGAGGTGCTGCAGCAGGACTATGTGATGACCGAGCGGGCGCTTGGCCTCTCCAACCACCTGATCCTGTTCAAATATGTGCTGAAGAATGCCATGACCTCGACGCTTACGGTCATCGGTCTCTACGTCTCGTGGCTGCTCGGCGGCACAGTTCTGGTCGAAACAGTGTTCGACTGGCCGGGCCTCGGGCTCTATGCCACCCAGGCGATCCTGACCCAGGATTTCATGCCGGTTATCGGGGTCACCCTCGTCATCGCCATCATCTACCTGATCACCATGCTCATCGTCGATCTCCTTTACGGCGTCTTCAACCCGAAGGTACGCTACGCATGACCCAGACCGAGCAGACGATGTCTGTCGCCATTCCCAATCGCAACCAATCGGCCCGGCTGGAGAACTGGTCGCGAGCCTTCTATCGCTTTCGCCAGAGCTGGCTTTCGATCATCGGGTTGACGATCGTCATCGCGCTGATTGTCATCGCAGTTATCGCCCCGTGGATCGTGCCTTACCCGGAACACGTCGTCGGCGGCACCAATACGGGCGCACAGTTTCAGCCACCTTCGGCAAATGCCTGGTTCGGCACAAACGCGCTGGGACAAGACATGTTCTCGTTGGTGCTGGTCGGCTCGCAGGTCTCGTTGTTTTCGGGCATGGCGGTCGTTTTCATCGCGATCGTCTTTGGTACGATCGTCGGCGCTATCGCGGGTTACTTCGGTGGTTGGATCGACGAGGTCCTGATGCGCCTCACGGACTTGCTTCTCACCATTCCGAGCCTCATCCTTGCCATGGCTGTTGCCGCGGCCTTGGGCACGGGCGTCTGGAACATGATCATTGCGATTTCCATCACTTGGTGGCCGGCATATGCCCGCCTGGTGCGCGGCGAGGTGATCGTGAAGAAGGAAGAACAGTTTGTCGTCGCAGCCCATGCGCTCGGCGCCAACTGGGTGCGCATCCTCGGGAAACACATCCTGCCGAACATCGTCTCCCCGATCGTCATCAAAGCCTCGCTCGACATGGGCTTTGCGATCCTGACCGTCGCGTCCCTCGGTTTCGTCGGTATCGGGGTTAAGCCGCCGACACCGGAATGGGGTACTCTTCTTTCCGGCGCCCGCAGCTACATGCCCGACTACTGGTGGACGGCAGTCGCACCAGGGACCGCGATTTTCCTCGCCGTGCTCGCCTTCAACCTGCTGGGCGATGGGTTGCGCGATGTACTTGACCCGAAAGCCCGGAGATAGGGGGTCGCGATGACGCTTCTCGACATCAAGAACCTGAACCTTGCTATGACGAGCTATGAGGGCGAGACCCAGATCTTGCACGGCATCGATCTCAAGATCGAACGCGGCGAGATCTGGGGCATGGTCGGTGAAACGGGCAGCGGCAAATCGCTGACGGGTCTCTCCGTATCCCGTCTCATCCCCTCGCCGCCCGGTCGTTATCTTGCCGGGTCGATCGAATTCCAGGGCAGGGACGTGCTGAAGGCAACCGATAAGGATATGCGCGCACTGCGCGGTCGGCACATCGGCATGATCTTCCAGGACCCGACAACCAACCTCAATCCCGCTTTCCGTATAGGCACTCAACTCGTCGATGTGGCTTTGCATGCCGGTTCTGCCGATCCTTCCGTGCTTGGATTGGTCAAAGGCGCCTCCCGAAGCGAACTGAAGAAGGCCGCACGCCGGGTCGCGGTAGATATGCTGGACAAGGTCGGTATCCCGAAGGCGACCGAGCGTATCGACGACTACCCGCACCAGTTTTCAGGCGGCATGCGCCAGCGTGTGCTGATCGCCATGGCAATGATCGGCAAGCCGGACTTGTTGATCGCAGACGAGCCGACGACTGCGCTCGATGTTTCTGTCCAGGCGCAGATCCTGCGATTGATCCATGACCTCGTTCAGGAGCGCAATATCGGCGTGCTGCTGATCACTCATAATCTCGGCGTGGTGGCGCAGGTCTCCAGCCACGTCGCCGTCATGTATCGCGGCAGGATCCTCGAAGCAGGACCGGTCGGCGATGTGCTGAAACGGCCGAAGAACAGCTACACCCAGGCTCTCCTGAACTCTGTGCCGACCACCCATACCAAGCGCGGCGAGTTGAAGGGGCTGAACGGGCTTGTGCCGGAGGTTTCGGCGTGACCCTTGATATTCAGAACGTCTCGAAAACTTTTTCCGGTCCACGCCAGGGGTTCTTCGGTCGCGGGGAGAGCTTCAGCGCGCTCGATGGCGTCAGCCTTTCGATCAAGAAGGGTGCGAGCTTTGGTCTTGTCGGCGAGTCCGGCTCGGGCAAGACGACGCTCACCCGGTGCGTTCTGCGGCTCGAAACACTGTCGGCCGGAAGCATCCTTTATGATGGCGCAGACATCCACAAACTGACGCCCCTGCAGATGCGGCGGTTGCGCTCCCGCCTGCAGATCGTGTTCCAGGATCCCTACGCTTCACTCGATCCGCGCATGACGGTCCACGATATTGTCGCCGAGCCTCTTGTGATCCATAGCGATGTCGTGAACCTGAATGCCCACCAGCGTACCGAGCGGGTGCTGGAGTTGCTGCTGCAGGTCGGTCTTCGCTCGGAACACCTTTTCCGTTACCCGCACGAGTTCTCCGGCGGCCAGCGCCAGCGCATCGGTATTGCGCGTGCACTTGCGGTGCGCCCGGAATTCCTGATCCTTGACGAGCCGACGTCCGCGCTGGACGTTTCGGTTCAGGCGGATGTGCTCAACCTGTTGCATCGCCTGCAGCAGGAACTTGGACTTACCTATTTCTTTATCAGCCATGATCTCGGCGTCATCCGCTACATATGCGATGACGTCGCCGTTATCTATCGCGGCAAATTGGTGGAGCAGGGGCCGGTTGCCGATATCTTCGACAACCCGCAGAGCGACTACACGCGCATGTTGTTGAACGCGATGCCCGATCCTGATCCGGATCTGTCGCCATTCCGGAAGGTTGAGGTCGGCTGACGCGCTTCACCGCTCAGTTGCTGTGCGCCCGTAAAGCAGCAGCATGACAATGATGACGAGGCCGTAGATGATCTGGCGCCCGGCTTCAGGCATCTGCATCACCGACAGGATCGATTGCAGGAGCGTGATGAGGATCACGCCCGCGATCGTGCCAAGGTAAGAGCCACGACCGCCGATGATCGAGGTTCCGCCAAGAACGACTGCGGCAATTGCCGGCAGCAGGTACGCGTCACCCATGGATTGCGCAGCCTTCGAAGCATAGCCGGCGAGCAGGATGCCACCAAGCGCAGACAGCCCGCCGGCCACGGCAAACGCTATCAATACGATGCGCCGCGTGTTGATGCCTGACAGATAAGCCGCCCGCTCGCGATTCCCGATGCCATAGACGCATCGCCCGAAGCTCGTACGCGTCAGCACGAATACCATTCCGGCGCCGACAAGCGCCCAGATGATCACGACGTTCGGAATGCCGGGGATCATCGATCCTGTAGCGAGGAAGCGCATCGCACCGGTGGCGCTGTCCTGCGGGGAGAAGCCACCGGTGTAAACCACCATGGCACCCTGGGCGACAGCATTGGTGGCGAGCGTCATGATCATCGACGGGATGCGCAGATAGGCGACACCGAGGCCGTTGACGACGCCGATCGCGACGCCGCACAAGATCCCAAACGGGATAGCGAAGGCCGCGCCCACGTCGCCATAGGCGGCGGCCGCGCAGGCCATCATGGCGCCCGTGGAGACTGCCCAAGGCACCGAAAGGTCGATCTGGCCAAGCAGGATGACCAGCATCATGCCCGTGGCAATGACACCAAGGAAGGAAGCCACTTTCAACTGCTGCAGCAGGTATTCGGGCGAAAGGAAGCTGCTGGAATAAAGGCTCCCCAAAATGAGAAGCAGGACAATGCAGGCGAAAGCGATCACCACCGCCCGATCGAGCCGCCGGACGAAGCTCGGCATGCGTTCAGTCATGCGCACCGTTCCAGTTTCACTCACAGGAACCACTCCAGCCTATTACGGACCCGGACCAAGGCGATGGCTCCCATGCTGACAGCGACAAGCAATATGAGGCCCTGGAAGAGGGGCTGCCAGATGGGGTCGAAATCAAAAACGAACAGCAGATCGCCAATCGTACGGAAGGCGAGTGCGCCAAAGATGGCGCCGATCGCGCTGCCCTTGCCGCCAAACAATGACACCCCGCCCAGCACCACCGCCGCGATGGAGAACAGTGTATAGGCATTGCCGCTCGCAAGAGCTGCATCCCCTGTATAGGTGAAGAAAGTCAGGAAGAGCCCGCCGACGGCGGCGATCAGACCGCCAAGCGTGTAGCTCAGGAACTTGCCGCGGCGGATGGGCATGCCCGACATGTAGGCGGCCGTTTCGGACGAACCGGCGGCATAGGCCGCACGACCGTAGACGCTGCGGCTATAGGGGATCCAGACGACAAGTACCACGCCCGCCAGCGTAACAAGGCTGCTCGGGATGACGCCGAACAGCCGGCCGGTGAGCGCGTCCGCCAGGTCCTCATTGACGGATCCGCCTGGGAAGGGCCGCAGGAGAAGCGCAATCCCGAAATAAACGGCACCTGTCGCAATTGTCGTGACGATCGGCTGTAGCCGGCCATAGATGACGATGGCGCCGTTGATCGCCCCGCACAACGCGCCAACCAACAAGACGGCGATCACGCCCATTGCTGTTTCGAGCGGTGTGCCGATTACGATCCAGGACGCCAGGCAATTTGTCAGCAGGAGGATCATGCCGACCGAGAGATCAATGCCGGCGGTGATCACGACAAGCGTCTGCGCCATCGCAACGAATGCCAGCAGCACGCCCTTGTTCGCAGCTGTCTGGACGACATTGGCGGTGAACCCTGCTGGATGGTTTGCCGTGTAGATGACGAACATCACGGCGAAGATCGCAACAGCGGTCAAAGTGCCTTGCTGTGCTGAAAGCCAATACCGCCAGTCTTTCATGATGCGAGCTCCTGCACTCTTTCCGCTTCGGGCAGGTTTAGGGCGCTGGCGAGAAGAGCATGTTCGGTAATCTCGGGCCCGACAAGTTGCCGCTTCACTGCACCGTCATAAAGAACCAGAACCTTGTCGCAGCAGCCGATCAATTCGGCATAGTCGGTCGAATAAAAGAGAATAGCGGCACCTTCGTCTGCCAGCCGGCGCAGCAACTGGTAGATTTCCTGCTTCGTGCCAACGTCGATGCCCCGGGTCGGGTCGTTCAGCAGCACGATCCGCGGGCTGCGCATCAACCATTTGGCGATGACAACCTTCTGCTGGTTACCACCTGAAAGCGTGCCTACGGGCACATCGAGGTTGCCGGCCTTGATCGAAAGCAGCTTCATCATACGGTCGATGAGCGTCTGCTCCTTTTTGCCGTCGATGACGCCGCTCTTGGCGAGTTGGTCAAGGGCCGCAAATGACAGGTTCTCACGCACCGTCATCGGCAACATGAGGCCTTCGGTCTTCCGGTCTTCCGGTATGAGCGCCATACCGATGCCATGGTCACGCGCCTGTGTCGGGCTTTCTATCCGCACGGGTTCGCCATCTACGAGAACAGTGCCCTTTACGTCGCGAAGCACGCCAAACAGGGCAAGCAGCAGGTCTCTCTGCCCCTGGCCATCCAAACCGCCGAGGCCGACGATCTCGCCCGCTTTCAGCGAGAAAGAAATGTCGTGAAGGCGGTCGCCCCAGGAAAGGTTCTGAACGTCAAGGACCGGCTTCTTGTCAGGCACGGGCTCAGGTTTCGGCGGGTAAGCGCTATGATATTCGCGACCAATCATCATCTCGATCACGTCTTCGTCGCTCTTTGTCCCGGCGGGGTAGCTTGCGACATTGCTGCCATTACGGAACACGGTGCAGTCATCCGCGAGTTCGGCGATCTCGTTCATCCGATGCGAGATGTAGAGCAGCGCCAGCCCTTCGCTGCGAAGACGCTTCAAGACCTCGAAGACTTTCCGGACATCCCCCTTCGTCAAGGCGGATGTCGCCTCGTCGAGAATGAGGATGCGCGGCTTGCGGGCCAGCGCCTTTGCGATTTCCACCATCTGCCGGCGTGACAGCGGCAGGTCCTTGACGAGAGCAAGCGGATGGATGTCGGAGGCGCCCGTGCGCACCAGCGCCTCTTCGGCTATCCGTCGTTGCGCCCTCCGGTCAATCATGCCGAAACGGGTGGGCGGCCTGGACACCATGATGTTGTCCGCGACGCTGAGTTCCGGAATGAGTGACAGTTCCTGGAAGACGCAGACGACGCCGGCATCGTTAGCGGCCGCCGGCGAGGGGAACGTCACTGGCTGCCCATCCATGAGCATGGTGCCTTGATCAGGCGACACAACGCCGGACATGATCTTGATCAGCGTCGACTTGCCTGCGCCGTTTTCCCCCAGGAGCGCGTGGATTTTGCCGGCCTTCAGCGTGAGGCTGGCCTGCTCGAGCGCCCTGACCCCTCCGTAACGTTTGGATATGCCTTCCATACGGAAAAGGTCATAAGACTGCTGCATCATTTTCTCCGGGGCACGAGCGAAGCAGGCACGAGGCCGATCGGCTTCGTGCCTGCCAATTCCATGATGGCTACTGATTTTCCTTCGTCTGCCCCATGATCTCCTGGGCAGTGAAGTTGATCCCGCACGTCGGGAAGGAGTTACCAACGAAGAAGTTGTCGGATTCCGTCGGGAAAAAGTCCTGCCCTTCCTTGAACTCGCCATCCGAGGTGATCGCAAGCGGCAGCTTGACCTCCTGCGGGATGACCTGGCCCTCAAGAGCTGCAATTGCCGTCTTGATGGCCACGGCCACCTGTGCCGGTCCCGAGCCTGCCGAGGTGCACTTCAACCCGTCCGCCGAATGCTTCGCGCAAAGCTTGCGGAAACCGTTCTCGGTCTCGCCGCCGAACGGCACGAATGGGTGCTTGGCATCGATCATCGCCTGCACCACGCCGGTGTCGCCACCCTGGGCGGTGATGCCGTCAAACGGGCCATTGGTGGCGATCGCGTCAGCCGCGACCTTCTGGGCCACGCCATCGTCCCACTTGCCCATGACCTCGGTCACCTTGAACTCCTTGCCGGAAGCCTGCAGCTTCTCGTGAAGCCCGGTGTGACGGTCGGTGTCGACTGAGGTTCCAGCAACGCCGCGAACCTCGAGCACCTTTCCACCATTCGGCAGGTATTTCACCAGCCAGTCGCCCCAAAGCTCACCCAGGCCCTTCTGGTCAACATTGACGTTGATCGCGTCTTCCGTGTCGAGAATGTTGTCGAATGCGACGAGAACGACGCCGGCCTGTTTGGCCCGCTTGATGACTGGTGCAAAGGCGGTCGGGTTCTGGGCGTTGACGATGATCGCATCGTAACCGGAGTCAATGAAGTTGTTGATGGCCGAGATCTGCGCCGGCACATCCTCTCCGGTCGAAACGACCTTGAATTCCTTCAGCTTGGCCGCGACATCCGGCTGGGCGGCATAGGCCTTGGCCGTTTGCACCATCTGGATGCGCCAGGTATTGGCGATATAGCCGTTCGCGAGCGCAATGCGGAACGGACCATCCTTCTTGGGGAACTTGTAGAACTTGGTCTCGGCAGACCAGGGTGCAAAGCACTCCGGATCGGCAGACGGGCCTGAAACGACTTCAGGCTCAGCGTAAGATGCCGAGCCCAGCATGAGGAATGCAGTTGCTGCGACAACACCACGTATCATGGATTTCATCGGCTTTCCCTCCCTTTGGCGCGCTTTCACGAGCTCTCTCGCGTGGTCGCGAGGCCCGATACAGACACGACTCCCTTGGCGTCGCTCACGACGGCCATCTCCCAAACAGCGCAGCAAAGTCTCCTCACCAGCCGCACCGGCCTTAATGGGTAGCGCTACCATATTTCACTGTAAAGAGGATTTTACGGGAACATCTTGGCGAGTTATTTTAACGTTGAAGTGTTTTGGAAGTATTCGATGGCGCTGCCGTGCCACTTGCATAAAGGTAGCGCTATCAGCATTGTTGGATTGGTTCATTCGGGGGAGGAACGATGGCCGTAGATTTTCAGGTGCTGGATGCACGCTTCGCACGTCTGGTTAATCCGAGCGCTCGACTGGAGCAGCTTTACGGCGGATGCCGCTGGGCCGAGGGGCCAGCTTACTTTGCAGGCGGACGCTATTTGATCTGGTCCGACATCCCCAATGACCGCATGTTGCGGTATGACGAGAACGACGGGCATGTCAGCGTTTTCCGGCAGCCAGCGAACTTCTCCAACGGCAATACCACGGACCGCCACGGAAGACTCGTAACCTGCGAGCACGGCGGTCGCCGGGTCAGTCGCACCGAACACGACGGTAGCGTCGTCACGATCGCCGATCGATGGGATGGCAAGCGGCTGAATTCACCCAACGACGTGGTCGTTCGCTCGGACGGTTCGATCTGGTTCACCGACCCGACTTACGGGATCGACACTGACTATGAGGGTCATAGAGCACCGAGCGAAATCGGCGCCTGCCATGTTTACCGTGTGGACCCGCAGACGATGGCAATCGAACCGGTGATTACTGACATGGTGCGCCCTAACGGCCTCGCCTTCTCTCTGGATGAGAGCCAATTGTACGTCGTCGATACCGGGCGAACTCACGGTGAGCATTACCCGGCCCACATGCGTGTCTTCGACGTAGACCGGGCGGGCAAGGTGTCCGGCGGCCGTGTCTTTGCCGACTGTACGGTTGGCCTGTTTGATGGTTTCCGGCTTGATGAGGACGGGCGAATCTGGACGAGTGCCGGGGACGGCGTCCACTGCTATGATCCGGACGGCACCTTGATTGGGAAGATCCTTGTTCCCGAAATGACGGCCAACTGCGTGTTTGGCGGGCCGAAGCGCAACATCCTCTATATCTGCGCGACGAGTTCTCTCTACGCCATCCGGCTCATGGTTAACGGTGCGAGGCTGCCCTGACCGGTGGAAGAACTCGACGTCAATGAGCCGGTCAAGAAGATGGGACGGCGCAGCAGTGGCCGGCCCACCATCAATGATGTGGCGCGCCTGGCTGGCGTTTCTCCAATCACCGTCTCTCGGGCGCTGCGCGATCCGTCGCTGGTCTCGGTGGAACTGCGCCGGCTGGTCGACGGCGCTGTTGCCGAGCTTCATTACCAACCAAACGTCAATGCGCGCGCCCTTGCCTCCTCGCGCGCAGATGTCATTGCCGTCCTTGTGCCGTCGCTGACGAATATCGTCTTCGCCGACTTTATCAGGGGCATTTATGACGCGCTGGATGACGGCACGTTGCAGGTCCAGATCGGCAACACCCATTACTCTCCGCAGGAAGAGGAACGGCTTGTGCGCATGTTCCTTGGCCAGCGACCATCCGGATTGATCCTCGCCGGCATCGACCAGTCGAGCGCCACTGTGAAGCTCCTCAAGGCCGCCGGCTGCCCGGTGGTGCAGGTGATGGAATATCACGAAGAGCCAATCGACATGCTGGTCGGCTTCTCGCACTTCGAGGCTGGAAAGGCGGCGACGGAGCACCTTGTCCACGCCGGCTATCGCCGGATCGGATTCATCGGCGCGCGCATGGATCCACGCTCGCAGCGTCGCATGGCCGGCTACCAGCGCGCTCTGGAAGAAGCCGGCATGTTCGATCCGACTCTGATTACCACGACGCCAACACCATCCAGCGTGCCGCTCGGCGGCGAACTGCTGGCGGAGGCCTTGGCGCGGAACCATGACCTTGATGCCGTCTTCTGCAATAACGACGATCTCGCCCTGGGCGTACTCTTCGAGTGCCAACGGCGTGCGATCAGCGTGCCGCACCGCATCGGGATCTGCGGCTTCAACGATCTCGACCTGATGCGCGCTGCGCATCCCAGCGTGACCAGCGTCACCACTCCAAGGTACGAGACTGGCCGACACGCGGTGCAGATGGTTCGTCGTCGTTTGTCAGGTGAAACGGAAGAGGTGCGCTACCTCGATCTCGGGTTCCGCCTGCAGGCACGTGAAAGCATCGCAAGAGCCTTCGCGCCGAGGTGGAAGCCTGCGTAACCGCAGCCTGATGTTCAGGGGCGTCGACTTAAGTGGCTTTACCAAAGCGCCTTGGTTGCGCTTTCTAAGCTCCTTTAATCGTGCGGCGAAGCACCTGTAAAGAAATCGGCTTGACCAATTCTGCTTTTGGCGCTTTTCTGCGGGTGCATCAAGCACTGGAGGAGGGCGCGATGATGGGAGCATCTGCTATTGCCGCGACCGCGCCAGCGCGCGTGTTGCTGAGGTTGGAAAACATCTCCAAGGAGTTTCCTGGGGTCAAGGCGCTGTCGGGCGTCAACTTCGACCTGCGCGCCGGTGAGGTTCACGCCGTCTGCGGCGAGAATGGTGCAGGCAAATCGACTTTGATGAAGATCATCAGCGGCGTCTACCAGCCGAACTCAGGGTCGATCACCTTCAAGGGTGAACCGATGCGGTTCAGCTCGACGCTTCAGTCGGAAGCGGTCGGCATCGCGATCATCCACCAGGAACTGAACCTTGTTCCGCATCTTACCGTCGCGGAAAACATCTATCTCGCGCGCGAGCCGCGCCGCGGTTTTCTCGTTGATCGAAAGAAACTGCTCGCCGATGCTCGCCGCTGCCTCGACCGGATCGGCGTGAACATCGACCCGAACGTGCAGGTGCGGACGCTCTCGGTTGCGCAATGCCAGATGGTGGAGATTGCCAAGGCACTGTCTCTTGATGCGGCAGTCCTCATCATGGATGAGCCGACGTCATCGCTGACGGAGCAGGAGGCGCAACTCCTCTTCAAGGTGATCCGCGATCTCAAGGCGCAGGGCACTGGCATTATCTACATCTCCCACAGGCTGGATGAGATGGTCGAGATTGTCGATCGCGTCACCGTCCTTCGCGACGGCCGGTATATCTCGACGGACAACTTTGCGGATTTGACGCTCGATGACATCGTCGCGCGCATGGTCGGGCGTTCGCTGGAAGACAAATATCCAGAGCCGACGCGAGTACCAAGCGAGCATGTTATCTTTTCGGCAAGCGGCCTGACCCGGCATGGAGTGTTTTCCGGCATCGGCTTCGAGATCCGGCGCGGCGAGATCCTTGGGTTTGCCGGATTGATGGGCGCGGGCCGTACCGAAGTCGCTCGCGCCATCTTTGGCGCCGATCCGCTCGACTCCGGTACGATTACCCTGGATGGCAAGGAACTGAAGATCACCGATCCGCGTAACGGGATCGAGGCAGGGATTGCTTATCTGTCGGAAGACCGCAAGGCGAATGGCCTCGCCATCAAGATGCCCGTTGACGCGAACCTGATGATGGCGCGGATGGACGGTGTCAGCAACCGCTTCGGAGTCATTGATCGGAAGAAACATCATGATGCCAGCCAGGACTATGTCGATCTGCTGAACATCAAGACGCCGAGCCTCACCCAGCCGGTGAGGCTGTTGTCGGGCGGCAACCAGCAGAAGATCATCATCGGCAAATGGCTGTTCCGCGAGCCTCGGGTGATGTTTTTTGACGAGCCGACGCGGGGCATCGATATCGGCGCCAAGTTTGCGATCTACCAGATCATGGACGAACTGGCGGCGCGTGGAATCGCCGTGGTGCTGATCAGCTCCGAGTTGCCGGAAGTTCTCGGCATGACGGACCGCATTGCTGTCTTCCACGCGGGGCGGATCACCGCCACGCTGACCACGCGCGACACAAACCAGGAAGAGATCATGCATTACGCGTCCGGCAGTGGCCGGCGTGCGCAATAAGGATACTGAAATGGCCGACGTGACCGGCGAAAAGGATATGCAGCAACGAGCAACTCCGACTGTGAAGACCGGACGGCTCAGCGAGCGGCAGAAGGATATCATCCAGAAGTTTGCGGCTCTCGCCAGCCTTGTTGTCCTCACTGCCTTTTTCTCTGCAACCAGCAACGCCTTCTTCACCGTCGGCAACGGCATGACGATTGCCTTGCAGGTGACGTCGATTGCGCTTCTGGGGATCGGCGCGACCTATGTCATCATCACTGGCGGTATCGATCTTTCTGTCGGCTCCGTTCTGGCACTGGCGGGCGTCGTTGCTGCGCTGGCGGTCAAGGAACTGCAACTGCCGGTCTGGCTTGGCATGGTGCTCGGCATCCTGACAGGGTCGCTCTGCGGGATGATCAACGGCATCGTCGTCACCAAGCTGAGACTGCCTCCGTTCATTGCCACGCTTGGCATGATGCTGATTGCCCGCGGCGTCGCGCTGCAGATCACCGGTGCCCGCGCCGTCTCAGGTCTTGGCGAAAGCTTTGGCGTTCTCGGCAATGGATCGCTGCTTCGCTTCGAGTCGATTGATGAGCAGGGTTTTCCGGTCGTGGCTTTCCCCGGGATCCCATACCCCGTCGTCCTGATGATCATCATTGCTGTTGCGTCAGCCTACGTGCTGAATCGCACCGTCTTTGGTCGTCACGTTTATGCGATCGGCTCGAATGCGGATGCGGCACGGCTTTCCGGCGTCAACGTCTCGCGGGTCACCATCTACACCTACCTGATCTCGGGCACCCTTGCCGGTCTTACAGGCTGTGTGCTGATGTCCCGTCTCGTGACGGCGCAACCCAACGAAGGCGTCATGTACGAGCTTGATGCGATTGCAAGCGCGGTGATTGGCGGCACCTCGCTGATCGGTGGCGTCGGCACGATCTCCGGCACCTTCATTGGTGCCTTTGTAATCGGCATTCTGCGCAATGGCTTGAACATGAACGGCGTCTCCGCCTTCACGCAGCAGATCATCATCGGGCTTGTGATCCTGGCGACCGTCTGGATCGACCAGTTGCGCAACCGCCGCTGAGGAAGATGTCGGGAAGGGGAAGCACCTTCCCCCGCTTTGGACCCCGGTTCGGGTCCCGTCTTGTGGAGGAGAAAATGGGAAAACTGAAAACTGTGCTGCTGGCCTCGGCTATTGCGCTTGCAAGCGCATCCGCGGGTTCCGCCGGAGAAATTGCCGTCATCGTCAAGACGGTTAACTCGACCTTCTGGCAGAACGTCCAGAAGGGTGCAGATGCCGCGATCGCTGAAGTCAAAGACAAGCATACGATGACCTTCCAGGGGCCGGCGTCGGAATCTGCGATCGCCGACCAGGTCAACATGGTCGAAAATGCCGTCAACCGTAAGGTGGAAGCGATCCTTCTCGCGCCGTCTGATCCGGACGCACTGGTGCCGGCGGTGAAGAAGGCATGGGAAGCCCGCATTCCGGTCGTCATCATCGACAGCCAACTCGCCGACGGCGCCGACAAGTATTACCAGTCGTTCCTCGCCACCGATAACAAAAAAGCCGGCGAACTCGCAGCACAGGCGCTGATCGACAAGGTTGGCACCACCGGCAAAATCGCCGTCATGTCTTATGTCGCGGGTGCCGGCTCGGAAATTGGCCGCGTTGGCGGTTTCACCGACTACATTAAGGCGAACTCGAAGCTTGAGATCGTCGGGCCGTATTATTCGCAGTCCCAGATGGCCACTGCGCTCAACCAGGTGACTGACGTGCTGGCTGCCAACAGCGACCTGAAGGGGATCTTCGGCGCGAATGAGCCGACCGCGATCGGCATGGGCCGTGCAATCAAGCAGGCTGGGAAGAGCGGCCAGGTGGTTGCCGTCGGTTTCGATGGAAACCAGGACCTGCAGGAATTCGTCAAGGACGGCACTCTGGCGGCGACCGTCGTCCAGGGTTCCTACCAGATGGGTGAGATGGGCGTGGCGACGCTTGTGAAGATCCTCAACAAGGAGAAGGTCGAAAAGACCATCGACACGGGCGTTGTTGTTGTCACCAAGGACAATATCGACAAGCCGGAAGCGCAAAACGTCCTCTACTAAGAGGTGGATCCCGGCGCGCGGGCTGATGTTCGCGCGCCTCTTCCAGACCAAGATCAGATATCAGGGCATCATGAAGGTTTCGGACAAGCGCAAGCTGCGCAATCGCGACGTCTCGTTCACGCTTATGGGGCTTGGTTGTGCCCAGATGGGCAATCTTTACCGCCTCACCAGCTATCAGGAGTCGCTTGGTGCATTCGAGGCCGCGTGGAATTCCGGCATCCGCTATTTCGACACGGCGCCGTTCTATGGATATACGCGCAGCGAACGCCGCCTTGGCACCATGGTGACGGATCAAAAGCGTGATGACTACGTGCTGAGCACCAAGGTCGGTCGCATCATGGTGCCCGATGCGACGGTTGGGCCGGAGGAGGATGCTTATGTCGAGCCGCTTCCGTTCCGTCCGGCCTATGACTACAGTTACGACGCGATCATGCGCTCGTTTGAAGCAAGCCGGCAGCGGATCGGCATCTTCGCGCCCGACATTTTGTATGTCCATGACATCGGCCGCGCCACACATGGCGACCGGCATCAACATTATTGGGATCAGCTTACAACCGGTGGCGGGTTCCGCGCCCTCGGTGAACTGCGTGCTGCCGGACTGGTGAAGGCCGTAGGGCTTGGGGTCAACGAATGGCAGGTGGTCGCGCAGGCCATGGACGAGTTCGACATCGACGTCACCATGCTTGCCGGTCGTTATACCTTGCTGGAACAGGAAAGCCTTCCGCTTCTGGATCGTTGCCAACGAGAGGGTGTCGGTATCGTTATCGCCGGCGCCTTCAATTCCGGCCTTCTGGCCGGCAACCGGAAGTTCAACTATACCGACGCTCCCGCAGATATTCTTGCACGCGTTGACGAAATCGACGCTGCTTGCAAGGCCGAAGGTGTTTCCATGCAGGCTGCGGCGCTGGCCTTTCCAGCACTACATCCGGCCGTGGTCACCATAGTGTCGGGCGCTCGCAACGCAGAGCAGATGAATGCCAATGTAAGCTGGTTCGGACAGGACATTCCCGCTTCTTTCTGGATCCGGCTCAAGGACACAGGCGTCATTGCTGCCGATGCGCCTATCGAAGGTGCCGTTTAAGATGGTCATCGATGCGCATCAGCATTTCTGGCTGCTGAAGGACCGTCAGGGCGCTTGGCCACCCCCAGAGCTCGCTGCCATTCATCGCGATTTTCTCCCCGCGGACCTCATTCCGGAGATGAAGGGTTCGGGTGTTTCAGGCACGGTGCTCGTGCAGTCGCTGCCGAGCCTGGAAGATACGCGGTTCCTGCTCGATCTTGCCCGCGACCATGACTTCGTTCTCGGCGTCGTCGGCTGGGCAGATCTGAAGGCGCCCAACGCACCGCAAGTGATTGCCGAGTTTGCCAAGGCTGACGAACTGAAAGGCCTGAGGCCAATGCTGCAAGATCTGGCGGACGCGCGCTGGATCGACGATCCGGCGCTGGCGCCGGCGGTGGAGGCCATGATCGAGCATCGCCTGGTTTTCGACGCGCTGGTTCTGGAACCACATCTCCCGGCACTCCACGCGTTCGCGTTACGGCATCCTGGCCTGCCGATCGTGATCGATCACGGCGCAAAACCCAGGATCGCGTCGGGGCACTTCACTGGCTGGCGGCATGCGATGTTGCGGCTCGCGAAGCTTCCTCATGTGCATTGCAAGCTGTCGGGCTTGCTCACCGAAGCCGGCGAACAGCGCCAGGAGGCGCTTCGGCCTTACATCGAGACAATTCTGGAACTGTTTGGCGCGGAGCGGGTGATCTGGGGCAGCGACTGGCCGGTGTTGAACCTCGCCGGTTCATATTCGGGATGGATCAACCAGTGTCTCCACATTGTACCGCAAGCGGATCAGGATGCGGTCATGGGCGGCAATGCGATCCGCGTTTATGGCCTGACGGGGTACTGAAATGCAGAGAATGGGCATGGTGATCGGCCTGCAGCCGGACAAGGTCGAGGAATACAAGGCACTGCACGCGGCGGTATGGCCTGAGATCCTGCAACTGATCTCCAGCTGCAACATCCGCAACTATTCAATCTTCCTGCGCGAGCCGGAGAACCTATTGTTCGGCTACTGGGAATATCACGGCACCGATTTTGCAGCCGACATGGCAAAGATGGCTGCGAGTGAAAAGAACCAGGAATGGTGGTCCTACTGCATCCCCTGCCAGAAGCCGCTTGAGACCCGGGCGGAGGGTGAATGGTGGGCCATGATGGATCAAGTGTTCCATCTCGATTGAGGGCGGTGCATGACAGGCGACGGGATCATTCTCCAGTTCGGCACGAGCCGCTTCCTTCAGGCGCATGCCGACCTTTTTCTTCACGAGGCGGCGGAAGCGGGGCAGGCGGTCCTGCCTGTCACCATTGTCCAGACATCCGGCTCGGCCGAGCGGGTGGGGCGCCTTGCTGCCTTCTCGGATCCCGCCGGATACCCTATCATCATTCGCGGTCTTGAGAATGGCCAAAAGGTCGAACGGCGTCTCGCGGTCAAAAGCGTCAAACACGGGTTATCAACGGCAACACATTGGCTGGAGATTGTGGATCTCTTTGCCCATCAATCGCGGTTCATCATCTCCAACACGGGTGATGCGGGATATGAAGTGTCCAATGACGACTCTGGTTCGCTTGACGGTAGGGAACCAGCCGCTTCCTTTCCCGGGAAGCTAGCGCAGCTGCTTCATGCGCGTTTCCAGGCAGGCGGTGAGCCCATGACCGTTTTGCCTTGCGAACTGATCAACCGCAATGGCCCCGTGCTCAAGGCGCGGGTGACGAAGATCGCCGAGCAGCGTGTAGGTGAGCCAGCCTTTCTCGCCTGGCTTGATGGCCACGTGATCTTTGCTAACACGCTGGTGGACCGCATCGTGTCCGAGCCGCTTGAGCCGGCAGGCGCTGTCGCCGAGCCGTATGCGTTGTGGGCGATCGAGAGAGCGCCTGGTCTCGTTCTGCCGTGCCGCCATCCCTCCATCCAGCTTGTGGACGACATAGAGCCGTTCGAGAGGCTGAAGCTGCATATCCTGAACCTGGGACACACCGTGCTTGCCGAGATCTGGCTTATCGAGAGCAGGCGCAAGGACGAGTTTGTCCGCGAGATCGTGTCAGATCCTGCGGTGCGCGAGCGGTTGCTCGACATCTATGACAGCGAGGTCCTGGGCGGTTTTGCGGCTCAAGGCATGGGTGAACAGGCAAAAGCCTATGTCGCAACCACACTGGAGCGTTTCGACAACCCTTTCCTGGATCACCGCATTGCGGACATCGCCGGCAACCACGCCCTGAAGGTCGCGCGGCGCCTTGGTGCCTTCCTGGAATGGTCTAAGACGCCGTCACCGACGCTTCAGGCCATCGTGGATAAGTATCCGCAGGCCTAGATCGTTCTATCCCCATACCCTTTGGCGGCTCCGCTCACGCCGGACATGATCATCTCGAAAAACCGGATCTGTTCGTCGCTATCCTGGTACGCCTGCTCGAAGATGAGCCGGTGTTCCCGCCGCACGCCTTTGCCCTTCTTTATCAGAGCGGTGATGGCCTTGGAGGGCGTCTTGGGTGTCAACGTCATCGCAAGTGCTTTCGGACCGGCTTCCAGCTTTGTGATGCCCAACTGTGCTGCGACAACTTGCAGCCTCGTTGTACGCAACAGAAGCAGCACGTCCTGCGGGGGCTCGCCAAACCGGTCCTCGAACTCCTCTTCCAGGTCGTTGATCTCGTGCAGTTTGGACGCCCGCAACAGCCGGCCATAAAGGTTCAGTCTCACCGCCGGGTCCGAAACATAGTCGTTGGGTATGGTTCCCACGTTACCGAGGTTCAGGATGGGCCGTTCCTGGCTGACCACGGGCTGCTTGCGCAACTTTGCCACCGCAGCGGCGAGCAACTGTTGGTAGAGGCCCGTGCCGATCACCTTCATGTGCCCGGCCTGATCCTCTCCTGCGATATCCCCGCCGCCGCGCAGGTCCAGGTCGCGCAGGCTGATCGCGAGACCCGCGCCCAGGCGATCATGTTCAACAAGTGTCGAAAGCCGCAGCCGTGTTTCTTCAGCGAGTTCGGCTACTGCTTCGGTCAGCAGCGTCGCGACGCCTTGTGCCGCGCCGCGACCGACGCGGCCGCGCAACTGATGAAGTTGCGCGAGCCCAAAGCGGTCGGCATGCCAGACGAACATCGTGTTGGCGCGCGGCACGTCGAGGCCGTTTTCGATGATGTTGGTGGCGAGCAGGATGTCGCCATCGCCCTCGGCAAAACCAACGATGACTTCATCAATTTCCGGCGCCCGCATCTTGCCGTGAGCGACTTTGACGGAAAGTTCAGGGACGATCTTCCGCAAGATCGTCTCAACCTCGTCAATATCCTCGATGCGAGGCACGACAACGAAGCTCTGTCCACCGCGCCGATATTCGCGCATCAGGCCGGTCCGCATGGAGGCCTGGTCAAAATCGGCGAGTGAGGTGCGGATCGGCCTGCGCCTCGCCGGCGGCGTTGTCAAGAGGCTCACCTCCTGAATTCCCATCATCGCCGATTGCAATGTCTGCGGTATCGGCGTTGCCGACATGATGAGCGTGTGAAGGGTGGGCGCGAGCTTCGTCATCGCCCGCTTTTCCTTTACCCCGAAACGATGTTCCTCATCCACGATCAGCAAAGACAGGTTGGCGAACTGGACGTCCTTTGCAAGAAGCGCTTGCGTTCCCACGACAACGCCCATCCGCCCTTCGGCGAGCGCCGTCTTCACCTCCTTGGCTTCGCTGGACTTGAGCAGGCGAGACAACATGCCAACCTCAACGCCCGTCTCCGCAAAGCGACGCTGGAACGTGGTGAAGTGCTGACGGGCCAGCACCGTCGTTGGTGCGATCAGTGCTACCTGTCCGCCGGAAAGTCCAACGGCCGCGGCAGCGCGTAGCGCAATTTCGGTCTTGCCGAAGCCAACATCTCCGCAAACGAGGCGGTTCATCGGGCGACCGGATGCCAGATCGGAAAGAACAGCCTCGACCGCTTCCGCCTGATCCTGCGTCTCCGTAAACGGGAAGCGGCGGATGAAAGCGGAGAATGCCGCACGCGGCGGCACGAAAGTTTGCGCCTGCGCGTCCAGCCGCTGTTTCGCCAGCTTCAGCAGGTGTCGCGCGGCGGACTGAATATCGGCGGCGATATTCTCCCGCTTCTTCGCCCAGGCGTCGGTATGGAGGCGATCAAGCGTGACGGCCTCGGGTTCCGACCCGTACCGCCACAGTTTGCCGAAGTCCTCCATGGGCACAAGCACGGAGCCGCTGTCGCGATATTCCAGGCGAGCGGCATCTCGTGCAGCGTCCTCCACCGTGATGCTTTCAAGATCCTTCAGAACGCCCACGCCGTGGTCTTCATGAACAACGACATCGCCGATCTGAAGCTCGGGCTCGGCGATCAGCCTGTTCTGGCTGCCCGTTGTCCTGGTTCCACCGGCCGCGGTGAGAACCACGATGTTCCGTTCCGGATCGATGAAGCCCTCATTCAGATCGCATGACAGCTTCAGCAGGCTTCCCGGCTTTGCCTCGAGCACCTGCTCCCATCGATCAACGGTTCGAGCCTCTGTCCCCGCGGCCTTCGCAAGGCGCCGGAAAAGCGTGCTTGAGCCGTTGCTCCTCCCGGCAACCACGACCGTGCGTCCTTGGGCCAAGCTTTCGCGGGCGAATTCAGCTAATGCCCTTCGTGGATCACCGTCGGCCGTCGGAACCGACACCTCTCCTGCCGCAAGTGCCAATACGTTTGCTGATTTACCGACGCTTTGACCCCATTCCTCGCGATCGAGGTAGATCGATCGAGAGGCGGAGGTCTCGGTTTCGACGAAGCTCTGACGGGACTGGTAAGCGTCCTCGATGATCTCGAGATATCGACCAACCCGCTCGTCGGCATCCGGCGCAAGAAGCACTTTCGCATCGCCCAACAGGTTGAAAACAGACGGCATGTCCTGGTAGAGGCGCAGAAGCACACGCTCCATCGTCTCCTGTTTTGACGCCAGTTCTTCCATGACACCGTCACTCGGAATGGCTTCCGATGCAGGGCCGATTGTTACCCGCTCCAGATAACTTTCTGTCCGTTGCGAGACCCGGTCAAAACCTCTCAATTCCTTGACCTTGTCCTCCTCGGACAGGATAATCCGCATCGGGCCTGGCGCGCCACCTGGATAGATGTCGATCACGCCGCCTTCGCGCACGACCAATTCGCCAGGATCGTCGGCGACGCCTTCTTCCACATATCCGGTCCGTTGGGTGAAGCTGGAAAAAGCCTCCCGATCGAACGGCTCTCCCACGGCAAGCTCCATCCGGCTATCCGTGATGACGCCCATCGGCGGAACCCGTTGAAGTGCTGCTTCCACCGAAGTCAGCAGGAGGCGCGGTGTGTCGCTCGGCGTTTTCCAGATCCGCAATGCGTCCATGCGCAGTCCCATGCAATGCCGCGATGGCGGCACGCGATCATACGGCAGGCAGTCCCATGGCGGCAGAACAAGTTGTTCGAGCTCGGGAAAAAGAGCCGCGATGGCCTCGGCAATCCCCGCAGCAGCACTTTCGCTCCGCGCAATATAACAAAGCGGTCGTTCGGACTCCTGAAGCAGGGTGACAAGCCGGGTTGCTACGAAGCCCGGAGGCGACTTCGGGCTTCGTTTCTGTTCGGCGGCGGCAGGCGGTGCTGTGGTGTTTTCATATCGGGACGCATTAACGCTTTCCATGAACCTGCCATTCCTTCGTCAGCCGGCACGCTTGCCGGCTTGCAAGAACGGAGATTTGCAGCGCCCGTTCCCTCGTCAGCCCATTTAGCCTCTCATCGACGATCATGGTTCGGGCACTCGATAGGAGGGCGGAAGCGCGTCACGTTTGCGGAATGCGAGCGATCACCTTGATTTCGAAGTCAAAGCCGGCGAGCCAGTTCACGCCGACGGCGGTCCAGTTTGGATAAGGCTCCTGGGGGAACATCTTGTTCTTCGCCGCCAGCACGACCTCGAATTGGTTCTGAGGATCGGTGTGGAAGGTGGTGACGTCGATGATGTCGTCGAAGCTGCAGCCCGCCGCCTCCAGAACTTCCTTCAGATTGACGAATGCCAGTTGCACCTGTCTGGGAAAGTCCGGCTCGGGGGAGCCATCTTCGCGGCTGCCGACCTGGCCTGAGACGAACAGCAGGTCACCCGAACGGATGGCTGCTGAATATCTGTTGATCTCATAGAGCGCTTGTCGCCGGGCCGGAAAGATCGTTTCGCGTTTGGTCATTGTCTTCTCCTGTTGTCGGGCGGTGGTTGTCAGCCGCGGACCAGAGATAACAACCGCTCATCCATGGGATTAGACATTGAAATACGGATGGGTTGATGCAAAAATCCCAGCAATCATGCGCCCCTCGCTCAACGACCTCAGCGCCTTCATGGCGGTTGCCACCCATCGTAGCTTTCGCCGCGCGGCGGATGAGCTTGGAACGGCGCCTTCAACACTCAGCCATACGGTGCGTGCTCTTGAAGAGCGGCTCGGCGTGCGTCTCCTCAACCGGACGACCCGCAGCGTTTCACCGACGGAAGCGGGTGCCGCGCTTTTGGGCCGGCTGCATGGTGTGATGAACTCGCTCGATGAGGCGCTTGATGCAACCGCGGCGTTCCGAGGAAGTATCGCAGGGCGGGTGCGGGTAAATGCACCGCGCGTGATCGTCGGTTATCTCGTGCGCGAGATCCTGCCGCTGATGGCGGAGCGGTTTCCGAATGTGAAGCTAGATCTCGTGGCTGAGGGCAGGCTGATCGATATCGTATCGGCCGGCTTCGATGCTGGTGTACGCCTCATGGAAACGATCCCGAAGGACATGATCGCGGTGTCTTTCGGCAAGCCCGTGAGTTTCCAGTGCGTCGCGTCGCCTACCTATCTCGAGCAGGCAGGAGAGCCTCAGCTTCCGGATGATCTCGTCAGGCATCGTTGCATTGGCCACCGGTTGCCGAGCGGAAAGCTGTATCGCTGGGAGTTTCAACGGGCTGGACAAGAGGTCGTCGTTGAGACGGACGGCGCGGTCGTGCTGGATGACGAGGACCTGATGGTCGAAGCCGCGATAAAGGGTTTGGGGATCGCCTATGTCGTGAACTGGGTGGCCGAATGTCCCATTGCTGCAGGCCAGTTGAAGCCAGTGTTATCCTCGTGGATGCATGGGCCGGAGAGGATGGCAGTCTATTATCCCGGCCACCGTGCCGTCCCGCCGGCGCTGCGCGCTTTCCTCGATACGGTCAAGTCCGCGCCCGATCAATGAAGCGACGAGCTTTTGGCGGGCGCAGACCTGGTCTGGTCAGTCATCGCCCTTCGAGAAATACACGTCATCAAGGCCTCGCCGGAGCAGGTCCTGATGCGCTTCTGATCCATCGACCGGCAGGAGCGTGCGCCTCCTGATCTTCCATCGCCCCTCAACCCGCTCAAGCTCCCAGCGGTTCACCACCGCACGATGGATCCGGTAACCGGTCGAGACGCCATGGTTGGGAAGGTTTCTTGGCTGCCCCTCGTGGTCCAGATGCACGATCTGAAGATAGGAGGTCACCACGGCCTCATTGCCGCGAAGATCAATCAATGGCAGGCCCACGAAATGGGCAAGGCCACCGGCAATTGCTTTATGGTGCTCCGGTCGTTCGATGAAGGCGGCTATATCCGAGGCTCCATTCGCGCCGTCCAACGTCGGGCCACGATCAAAAACACCATCCTCCTTATAGACAGAGCGGGTGTAATCCGAATGGCCGGTATCGGCGCTCGGTGGATGAGAGGCAATCAGTTCATAGATCGCGAGCTTGTCTTCGATGATGCGCAGCCGGCTTTCGACGCTGTTGAGGTCGGGTCTATCCATGTCGATATCCTTGTGCTGTTGATCGGAGTGAAGCGGACTGCTTGACCCGTTGATGCGGTCGCGAGAGACGCTGCGGACGTGCCGCCGCCGGGTGGCTCTCGCGAACAGACTAAGCAAGTGGCCAGTATCAAAGGTCAGCCGATAGCAGTTGCGTCGCAGTTAGTTACTCAGCCGTCCGTCGACAAGGTGACCGACTGCCATGCGTCGAGTTCCTGCTGCAGACGCGCAATCCGCTCCGAAACCAGCCGGAAGGCGTCACTTCCCAGCAGCAGTTGTGGTGGCGGATTGTCCGACCCGATCAGGTGCAGCACGGCGGTTGCAAGCTTTTTTGGATTACCAAGTTGCTTGCCGCTGACTGCCTGGCGCGCCTCGCGTATGGGGTTGAAGAGGGCGTCGTAGTCCGGAATCGACCGGTCTGCCCGCACCATGGAGCGCCCGGCCCAATCGGTCCGGAAGGAACCCGGGCAGAGCGTCGTGACATGCACGCCGAACGGAGCCATTTCGGAGCGCATGACTTCGGAAATGCCCTGCAGCGCAAATTTGCTACCACAGTAATAGCCGATCCCGGGCATGGTGATCATGCCGCCCATGGATGTGACGTTGACGATGAAGCCGCTGCGACGTTCGCGAAACCGCGGAATGAAGGCCTTGGCGACGGCAACGGCACCGAAGACGTTTACGTCGAACTGGCGGCGCATGTCGTCAAGCGACGACTCCTCGATTACGCCTTCATGGCCGTAACCTGCATTGTTGATCAGAACATCAACCGGTCCATGCTCCTCGCAGACGTGGTCAACGACCGGCTGGATGCGCTCGAACTCGGTCACGTCACAGAGGACCGTGCTGGCTGTCGGGACCTTCTCCAGAAATGTTGCGCGTGCGGCTTCCGACCGGACGGTACCGATCACCTTGTGTCCCATCTGCGCAGCCGCCGATGCGATTGCCAATCCGAATCCCGAATTGGCCCCGGTGATGAAGATGGTTTTCTCTGTCATGTTGCCTACTCCTTGAATGGATCAGGAGTTGGCAGATAATAAAAGAACGAGGCCTTCTCGATTGCAGAACCTATGAGCTTCTTGCCAGATCCTATCAGCCACACGCTAAATGCACCAAGTCGGGATGAACTGGTGAGGCTCGCTGCCCAGCTTGCGCCTCGTCATGGCTATAACTTCACCACATCGCCCCTCGTCCGCATCCTGCGGTCTGAAGCGGTGCTCCACGATGTTCCGGTTCTTTACCAGCCCGGCGCGGTTTTCGTTCTCCAGGGGAGCAAGCGCGGCAGCCTCAATGGCGACGTGTTCGTTTATGACGAAGAGCACTACCTCGCCATTTCCGTTCCGGTTCCTTTCCGGATGCAATCCGATGCTAGCCCGGAGCGGCCGTTGCTCGCGATCTATTTCGATTTCGACCTGCAGATCGCGGCAGAAATCATCCTGCAGATCGAGCAGCACAGGGAGTTGCCGGTCCAGAAACCTCGCGGGCTGGTGTCAAGCAAGATGGGGCCGGAGATCGGCGATGTTCTTCTCCGGCTGCTGAGGGCGCTTCAAGATCCGGTCGAAAGCGCGGTGATGAGCACAGGCCTTATACGTGAGTTGCATTTCCGGGTTCTGCTTGGTCCGCAAGGCGGTGCAATGATTGCTGCATTGAGGCAGGAAGGCGTGGCGGGGAGGATCATCAAGAGCCTCAACTGGTTGAGGGAGAACTTTGGCTCTGACACTTCTGTTGCAGAACTGGCGCATAATGTAGGAATGAGCATCCCATCCTATCATGCCCGCTTCAGGGACCTGACCGGGACAAGCCCGATCCAGTACCTGAAAGCCATCCGGCTTCACGAAGCCAGATTAATGGTGGCCCGCAGCAACAGGACCATCGCTGAGGTGGCCATGTCGGTTGGCTATGCCAGTCCGGCCCAGTTCAGCCGGGACTTCAAAAGACACTTCGGACGAACAGCGTCAGAAGAGTCGAAGTGGATCAGGCATCATCTTGGCGCGTCGGTCGAGTAGGTCGCCGGCTCTGCCACAAGATCATGCAGGCGCCTGCCGAGGAAACCGTCCGGATCGGCGAGATCGAGAACGACGTTCATGTGGTTGAGGTGCGGCGCCAGGATGAGCTCGGCAGTCTCGCCAGCAGACGCCAGTACATCTTGCAGGTGACGCGCCTGTTCCAGGAAGGGCGCGGTCTCTTCCGCTCCACAGGCGATGATCCTTCGGGCCGGAAACTGACGAGACGTTAGAGGCGACCAAGCCGCGGCCTCCGCATCGGTCATCCGCGCTTCATCGCGGAGAAAACTGCCTGGTATGCCGGACAAGTCATAAATACCACTCAGAAGAAGCAGCCCCTGGACCTTCGGCAGCGTAGGGGGGTGGTTCTCCTCCGGCCCCTGGGCAGTGAGATAGGAAGCCAAGTGAGCACCGGCCGAATGGCCGCTGACCGTGAGACGTGCAGGATCGGCCCCAAAATCCGCGCAACGCGCCTGCAGCCAAACCACCGTTCGCCGAACCTGATCCACCAGAACGTCAAGACGCGCATGCGGCATCAGGTCATATTCGACGAATGCGGCAACGCCTCCTGCCGCAAGAACCGGTTCGGCGACGAGGTGGTATGTGTGCTTTTCGCCGGAGCGCCAGTATCCGCCGTGTACGAAAACGTGCAGTGGAGCCCCGGTTACCGCGCGCTCCGGCAGAATTACGTCCAGCACCTCACGCGGCTTCTCGCCATACTGCAGGTCCCGCAGGACCCGGTTGTGCGCCGCCAAGGCGCGGCTTCGTTCGGTAAACTCAGCTGAGATCGCGTCGAAGTCGGGCACGAAGTCGCGTATTCGATAAAGATCCTGTGGCGTCATGCTGCCCTCCCTGACCTAGAACTCGATGGCGTAATATTTAGGCTCCATGAACTCCAGGATCCCGGTGACCCCGCCTTCTCGCCCAAGGCCACTCTGCTTGACTCCGCCAAATGGTGCTGCGGGATCCGACATCAGGCCGCGGTTGATTCCGAGCATCCCCGTCTCCAGCCGCTTGCCGACCCGCATCGCCCGCTTCAGGTCGCGCGAATAAAGGTAGGCCGCGAGGCCATACTCTGTGTCATTCGCGAGCCGAACCGCATCATCCTCACTCTCGAACTTGTAGATCGCAGCGACCGGTCCGAAGATTTCTTCGCGCGCGATCGTCGTGTCGTGAGACACGTTCTCAAGCACGGTCGGCGGATAGAAATAACCATCCTGCTGCAGCGGTTCGCCGCCAGTGGTGGCGCGTGCGCCCGCCGCGATTGCGTCGCGCACCAGACGGTCGATCTTCTTCACCGCGTTCTTCGTAATCATCGGTCCGCACTGCGTCTCAGCCTCATAACCACCTCCGACCTTGAGCGCCGCCATGCGTTTGGTCAGTCCCGCAACGAAGGCGTCGTGGATGCCAGCTTGCACGATAAACCTGTTTGCCGCGGTGCAGGCTTCCCCCGCGTTGCGCATCTTCGCAATCATCGCGCCGTCGAGGGCTGCGTCCAGGTCGGCATCATCGAAGACCAGGAATGGCGCGTTGCCGCCCAACTCCATCGAGCAACTGACGATGGATTTCGCTGCCTCGGCAAGCAGCACGCGACCCACCCCGGTGGAACCGGTGAAGGACAGCTTACGGACCCGAGGATCCTGCAGGATTCGGCTGGTGATATCGGACGGCTTGCTGGTGGTGAGGACATTCACGACGCCGGGCGGCACGCCCGCCTCCTCGCCAAGCCGCGCCATCGCATAGGCGGTGAGCGGTGTTTCCGAAGCGGGTTTCAGGATGACAGTGCAACCAGCGGCCAGGGCAGGCCCGATCTTGCGTGTTGCCATCGCGGCAGGGAAGTTCCAGGGCGTGATGAGGACGGCAATGCCGATCGGCTCATGATCCACCAGAATTTTATGCGCACCGGACGGCGTGTGGCGATATTCGCCGGCGATCCGGGTGGCCTCTTCGGCGTACCAGCGGAAAAATTCGGCGGCGTACGCGACTTCACCACGGGCATCCGGCAGGGCCTTTCCGTTCTCCAAAGAGATGAGCCTCGCCAGTTCCTCAGCGTGCTCCGTCATCAACTGGAACCAGCGCCGCAGGATCTCTGATCGCTGGCGAGGAGGTGTGTCGCGCCAGCCGGCGGCGGCAGCCTCGGCAGCATCAACAGCGCGCATGGCATCCTCAACGGACGCGTCGGCGACTTCACCCAGGACCTTGCCCGTCGACGGATCATGAACCGGAATTCCATCGCCCGGAAGCCACTCACCACCAATAAAAAGGCCGGCAGTATGGAGGGCAGGGTCGGCGTAGTTCGGCGTTTTGGACTGCAACATCATCGGACACGACCTTTCGGGTTCAGTTCAGTTTGCTGAGATCGCCGCCATGGGCGGCAGCGACCAGATTGCGCATTTCGTGCGCGTTCAGGGGACGCGGATTGTTCTGGATGAGCCGGGCAATCGCGAGGCTCTGTTCCGCAACCCAATCGATGCGATCCTCGTCAAGACCGAGTGCGCTCAGGCTCTTGGGGATACCGATGCGCTCGAACAGGGACGCCAACGCGGGAATGACCGAATCTCCTCCGCCAAGCCCCGCAGCCTGGGCGATCTGCGCCAGTTCCGTGCCGATTGCGGGCGCATTCCACGTCATCACATAGGGCAGCAGGCAGGCGACCCCAAGCCCGTGGGCTGTGTGGGTGAGTGCGCCGACCGGATACTGGATCGCATGGGCGGCGGCAGTGCCAGCGACGCCGAAGGCGAGCCCCGCCAAGGTGGCACCGAGCATGACCTTTTCGCGCGCTGTGCGATCCGAACCATTCTGGCAGGCGGCTTCGAGCCCTTCCCAAAGCAGAGTGATGGCGCTCAGCGCAAACTGGTCAGAGATCGCGTTCTTGCCGACGAAAACACGCTGCTGCGCGATTCCGGGAACAGGCTCGCGCCGAACAGCAGTGAATGCTTCGATCGCGTGTGTTAGCGCATCGGCTCCGGCGATTGCCGTCAGCGAGGCCGGGCAAGAGAGCGTCAGGTCAGGATCGCAGATCGAGGTTGTCGGGATGAGAAAGGGGCTCGAAATGCCAACCTTCAGCGTTCGCTCGCTATCTGAAAGCACCGCGACAGGCGTGACTTCGGACCCGGTGCCAGCAGTCGTCGGGACGGTGATCAATGGGATGATTGGCCCGGAGACCAGGTTCTCTCCATAATAATCTTGTGGGCGGCCGCCGTGCGTTAGCAGCAAGGCAACGCATTTTGCCATGTCGAGGCAGGAGCCACCACCGACGCCGATGACGAGATCCGGCGCGAACTCCTGTGCTCCATCGGCGGCCTTGATGGCAGATTCGACGGGCACATCGGGAAGGGTCGAGGCGTCGATCCTGCACGTGACACCTGCGTCTTTCACTTGCTGAACCATGGCGAGAAACTCGGCGTCAGCAGAAAGGCGCGCGTCAGTAACGAAAAGTGCTCGCTTCCCGAGCTTGGCGGCTATGCCACCGAGAGCATGTCTCTGCCCGCTTCCAAAATGCAGCTCACGCGGCGCCCTTAGTGTGCCGAACAGGTTCATCGATGTCTCCTCCGGTTGATCAGGCGGCCGCGAGGGCCGTTAGCTGCTGAAACGTGTTCGCCGATTTTCGATCCAGTGGAAGATCGGCAGCGCGGGTGTCCATTCACAGGTGCCGCCGACCTGCGACTCGATCCGCCCCTTCTTCAATTGAGAGACAAGAGCCGAAGAGCTCGAGAGAATGTTCACGCCGAAATCCTATATGAAATCGTATACGATATTCTATTTGACATATGATACGTGTTTTGCAACAAAAGATTTCAGTTCAGCAGGCGAGGTTCAGAAGTGGCAGTTGCGGCAGAGCGGCAGAAGCGGGCAGGCGTCCTTCGCCCCACCAGCGTCGTCGAAAGCGTTTATGAAAGCATCTATCATCGCCTGATGTCGCTTGAGATCGCGCCGGGTGCGCGGATCCCGATTGATCTCTTCGCCAGGGAGCTAGGTGTCTCACAGACCCCGATCCGCGAAGCGCTGAGCCGACTTGAGCGGGAAGGGTTGGTTCGCAAGGAACACCTGATCGGCTATTCGGCGGCTCCTCAGTGGACGCGCAAGCAGTTCCAGGATCTCTATGTCTTCCGTCTGCTGATCGAGCCTGAGGCTGCCCGACTTGCTGCATTAAATATGACGCCTGAGGCGCTGCAGCAACTTGAAGTGTTTTCGGCAGACATGGGGCAGGGCGGTCCTCCGGTGGACCGCAACACGCGTTATTCCCGTTTTGCACGCGCCGATGCACAGTTCCACGACGCCATCCTGAAGATCGCCGGCAACGACGTGATCCGCACGTCATTGTCGAGCCAGCACACCCACCTGCATATCTTCCGCCTAATGTTCCACACACGGGTGACGCAGGAAGCGCTGCAGGAGCACGAGGATTTGCTGACGGCGTTTCGAGCGGGTGATTCCGAAGCTGCCGCACAGGCGATGCGCGTTCATATTGAGCGCTCCCGCGACCGTTTGTTGTCGGCTTTCGAATGAACGCGTCCGTGTCCCATAACGCCTTTTCGGCGGCTTCAAGCGCGGTCGCGACGCTGAGGGCGGAGGGGCTGGGCAAGACCTATGGCGCCATCACCGTGTTGTCGGAGATCACGCTCGACGTCCGTGCTGGCGAGATCCACGCTATCATTGGCGAGAATGGCGCTGGCAAGTCGACCCTGATGAAGGTGCTCTCGGGCCACGTTTCTCCCACTGCGGGAGAGCTGTTTCTTGAAGGCGCGCCAGTCAAGTTCAAGAGCGCGGTGGAGGCCGAAAAGGCCGGGATCGTTCTCGTCCATCAGGAGATACTGCTCGCGCCGGATCTGACGGTCGCTGAGAACCTTTTCCTCGGGCATGAAGTTGGCCGAGGCCTCTTCACGAACGACAAGTTCATGAACCGGCGGGCGGCAGAACTGCTGGCACAGGTCGGTTCGACAGCAAGGCCGCGGGACCGCGTTGGCGAGCTTTCGCTTGCCCAGCGTCAGCTGGTCCAGATCGCGCGTGCACTGCTCGAGGAGCGCAAGCTTGTCATATTCGATGAGCCGACGGCCGTTCTCGCCAATGACGAGGTGGCGGCACTCCTTGATATCATCCGCAGTTTGCGGGACCGCGGCGTGGCGGTGCTCTACATCTCGCACCGGCTGGATGAGGTTCAGACGTTGGCCGACAAAGTTACGGTCCTGCGCGACGGACACATGATCGGCACCTGGTCCGCAGCCGGTCTCACCACCCGTGAAATGGCCGAGTTGATGGTCGGGCGCAAGCTCGACGCGCTCTATCCGCATAAGCGTCCGGCGCCGGCAGGCGCGCCGCTGCTTTCGGTGTCGGGTCTTCGCGTTGAAGGTACGCCAGACAAGATTTCCTTTGATCTGCGTCCGGGGGAGGTCTTGGGGATCGGCGGGATGATCGGTGCGGGGCGCACCGAACTGATGGAGGCGCTGGTGGGGTTGCGGGCCTCCACTGCAGATAGCGTCCTCTTGAACGGCACGGAGGTGCGCCACCGCAGCGTCAGGACGATGATGGACGCCGGCCTCGTCTACCTGACGGAGGACCGGAAGGGGAAGGGGCTGCTTCTGGAGGAGAAGCTTGCTCCAAACCTCACGCTGCAGGCGCTTGATGCAGTGAATCCGGGAGGGCTCCTCGACAAGCGCGGGGAAGCGTCGAGGCTGGAGAAGGCGGTTTCTGACTACGACATCCGGGTGCGTTCGTTGCGCCTGGAAGCGGGCAAACTTTCAGGGGGAAACCAGCAGAAGCTGCTCCTGGCCAAGGTGATGATGGCCGATCCTTCGGTGATCATCATCGATGAGCCGACGCGCGGCATCGACATCGGCAACAAGAGCCAAATCTACGAGTTCGTCGACGCCCTGGTGCGCGCCGGCAAGGCCTGCATCGTCATCTCGTCGGAAATGCAGGAGCTTGTTGGCCTGTCGGACCGCGTCCTGGTGATGCGGGCCGGCAAGATCGTCGCCGAATTCCGGGGACAAGAGATCAATGAGGAGAATGTCGTCTATGCCGCCACGACAGGTGGTGGCGGTGGCGTCGGGGAGGATAGCCATGACCACAGCAACAACCACACTCGCACCGGTTGACGATGGGATAAAATTCCGTTGGGCCGAACTGGCTCCCTTCATCGCGCTGGCGGTGATCGTCGTCCTTGGCGTGCTGGTGAATCCGAACTTCGCGGCGCCGACCAACATCCTCAACGTGGTCACGCGAAGCGCCTTCATAGCGATTATCGCGCTGGGCGCAACATTCGTAATTTCGTCAGGTGGGCTTGATCTTTCTGTCGGTTCGATGCTGGCCTTTGTCACCGGCATCATGATCATGGCGATGAACTACCTGGCGCCAGGTTTCGGCACCTGGGCGATTCCGATGGGCGCGGTGTTGGCGTTGGTCGTCGGATCCCTTTGTGGCCTGTTCAATGGCCTGATCATCACGGTTGGCCGGATCGAGCCTTTCATCGTCACTCTGGGTACGATGGGCATCTTCCGCGCCCTTATTACCTTCATGACGAATGGCGGCTCGCTACCCATCGATCGCAGCCTGCGTGAAGCGTATCGGCCGGTTTACTTCGGCAATATCTTCGGCATTCCCTATCCGGTGCTGATCACCGCGGTGATCGTGCTGCTCGGTGCCTTCCTGCTTTACAAGACCAAATATGGTCGGCGCTTGACGTCGACCGGCTCCAATGTCGAGGTGGCGAGGTTCTCCGGCGTCAATGTCGCCCGGGTGCGGACCATCGCTTATGTGGTCCAGGGCTTCTGCGTCGCCGTCGCAGCCATCTGCTACGTGCCGCGCCTCGGTGCCGTGACGCCGACCACCGGCCAACTGTGGGAATTGCAGGTCATCACCGCCGTTGTGATCGGAGGCACGGTGTTGCGGGGAGGGCGCGGGCGCATCGGCGGGACCATTGCCGGGGTGCTGATCCTCGAGGTCATCGCCAACGTCATGGTCCTGTCGGACATGGTGTCCGAATATCTCGTTGCTGCGGTCCAAGGCGCGATCATCATCATCGCGATGCTCGCGCACCGGTTCACGGACAACCGATAAATCCAACTAGAACTTCAAGAGGAGGAGAACATGAAGTCATTATTACCAAGAGCAGGCATCTTATTGTCTTCGGCAGCGATTGCGCTGGCCATGTCATGGGGAGCGGCACAGGCGCAGGAAAAGAAGACGATCGCCGTTTCTATTCCGGCGGCAACGCATGGCTGGACGGGAGGCGTCGTCTACCACGCTGAGCAGGCTGAAAAGGAGGTCGAAGCCGCATTCCCGAACATCGACGTGGTCTTGTCCACCGCCTCGTCCGCACCTGCGCAGGTGTCCTCGCTGGAAGATCTTGCCGCAACGCGCAAGCTTGATGCGCTGGTTATCCTGCCCTTCACTTCGGAGGAACTGACTGAGCCGGTCAAGCAGATCAAGCAGAACGGCACCTTCATCTCCGTCGTGGATCGCGGCCTGACGGACCAGGCAGTACAGGATCTTTACGTCGCAGGCGATAATATCGCTGTTGGCGCCAATACCGCACGCTGGCTGATCGACAAGCTCGGCGGCGAGGGCGAGATCGTGGTGCTGCGCGGCATCCCGACGGTGATCGACGACGAACGCATCAAGGGCTTCTCGGACGCCATTGCCGAAACGAAGATCAAGATCCTCGATATCCAGTATGCGAACTGGAATCAGGACCAGGCCTTCAAGCTGATGCAAGATTACCTGGCCAAATACCCCAAGATTGATGCTGTCTGGGCAAACGACGACGACATGCTTCTCGGCGTTCTGGAAGCGGTCGACAGCGCCGGCCGCAAGGACATCAAATATGCTCTCGGCGGCAACGGCATGAAGCAGGTGATCGAGATGGTGAAGAAGGGTGACGAGCGCACGCCGGTCTCCACGCCCTACCCGCCATCGATGATCAAGACGGCGATCTACATGACGGCCGCACAGTTCAACGGCCAGGCCCCGATGCGCGGGTCCTTCCTCCTGGGGGCGCCACTGATCACGCCGGAAAATGCGGATCAGTTCTACTTCCCCGATTCCCCCTTCTGACGGCTTTGGCGGTGCCGTGGCTCTGGCCCCGGCACCGCCACCAAACAAACGATAGGAGATATGACATGAGTGGCAAGAAGATCCTCATGCTGACCGGCGAGTTCACCGAGGAATACGAGATCTTCGTATTTCAGCAGGGGATGGAGGCCGTCGGGCATACGGTGCACGTGGTGTGCCCGGACAAGAACGCCGGTGACCGGATCAAGACGTCCCTGCACGATTTCGAGGGTGACCAGACCTATACCGAAAAGATGGGCCACTACGCCGACATCAACAAGACGTTCTCGGAAATCCGCGTTGAGGAATATGATGCCGTTTATGCGGCTGGCGGGCGCGGCCCGGAATATATCCGCACAGACAAGCGCGTTCAGGATATTGTCCGTTACTTCCACGAAAGCGGCAAACCCATCTTCACGATCTGCCATGGGGTGCAGATCCTAATGGCGGTTCCGGGCGTGCTGAAGGGGCGCAAGGTTGCCGGGCTTGGTGCCTGCGAACCTGAAGTGACTGCCGTCGGCGGCATCTATGTGGACGTGAAGCCGACCGAAGCCTTCGTTGATGGCAACATGGTTTCGGCAAAGGGTTGGACCGGCCTTGCCGCCTTCATGCGCGAGTGCCTGAAGGTTCTCGGCACGAAGATCGTGCACGCCTGAGACTTTGTAAAACGAGCATCCTCGCGATTGCCATCACGGGGATGCGTTCCCATCTCGTGCGGAACGCGGTACGTCTTGAGTTCCGCCGGAACTACTCGCGATCTCTGGGCGGGGGCTTTGAAAGTTCCTAGGACCGCCGATCCCTCGGAGAGGAGCAAGGTGATGATCAAGATGAGCGTCTATTACCCGTCCAACCGCGGCTCAAGATTCGATCACGACTATTACCGCACCCGCCATATGCCTATGATCAAGGAGCGCCTCGGCGACGCCTGCCTGCGCTACGAGATCGACCGCGGCATATCCGGCCGTGAACCTGGGACTACCCCCGAGTTCGTCGCGGCATGCCATGTTTACGTGCCGGATCTTGAGACCTTCAAGGAGGCCTTCGAGCCCCACCGCGCAGACGTCGGAGCCGATGTCCACAACTACACGGACATCGTGCCGATCGTGCAGATGAGCGAGGTCATCGCTTAGGATCCCTCTCGATGCGCAGGCCTTCCAGAAGCGTCTTGAAACTCTTCACCGCCCGCTTTGATGTAGCGTCTGGATCGTCGGAATTGGCGATCCACTGAGCCGCACTGCTGCTCGCAGCATTGACGAGACGCGCAGCCGCCTCCGGATCGATATCGACGATCAAGCCATCGTTTCTCAGGTTTTCGATGCTTCGGGTGACGGTCGCGATGCAGTGATTGGCGTTCGGCCACTGCGACGGATCGCCGAGCACGGCCGGACCGTCACGGAACATGATGCGCTGGATTTCGGGTTCGAGCGCGGTCAGCACATAAGCGACGTTCTCATCAACAAACCCCTGCCAACGGTCTGACGTTTTGGAGGAGATGTCGCAGAGCCTTGCAGACATCTCCGCATCGATCTCTGCCACGACGGCCGCGAACAAGCCCTTCTTGTCACCGAAATGATGATAAAGCGCGCCGCGCGTCAATCCCGCCTCTGCTGTGAAGTCATCCATGGATGCTTCTGCATAACCAAGCTCGCCAAAGGCGCGCCTTCCTGCGGACAACAGTTTCTGGCGCGTCTCTGCGATCATCTCGTTGCGTGATCTGCGCATCCGACCTCCAAGCACACATACGTTGCGTATGTGAATTGACGTACGCAACGTATGTCTCTACGTATCTCACATACGCCGCGTATGTATGTAGCAGTTCCCTCTCAACAAGGAAACATTCCGATGTACAGTGCATACCGAGAGTTATTCCGCGCCCCCGGCGCCTTGGGCTTTTCGAGCGCTGGTTTCTTTGCCCGCCTTCCAATTGCGATGGCGCCGATCGGCATCGTGGCCATGCTATCTCAGACGAGTGGTGAATACTGGCTCGCAGGCGCGGTCTCCGCGACTTTCGCGCTCACCAACGCGCTACTCTCACCGCAAATTTCGCGCCTCGTTGATCGGAAAGGCCAGATGGCCGTCCTGTTTCCGACGACAGTGGTTTCCGTAATCGCCTTTGCAGTTCTAATCTTCGCGGCCAATCGGGACTGGCCGGCATGGACGCTTTTTCTTTCATCGCTTTTCGCGGCCGCGATGCCGAGCATGCCAGCGATGCTACGGGCTCGCTGGACCGAAATCTTCCGCGGCAGGCCGGAGCTGAACACGGCCTTCGCGTTTGAGTCCGCCGCTGACGAGCTTGTCTATATCGCCGGGGCTTCGCTTTCCGTCGGCCTCGCGGTCTCGCTGTTTCCCGAGGCGGGCATGGTCGCGAGCACAGGCTTCTTGGCGCTTGGTACCTCTGCCTTCCTTGCTCAAAGAGGCACCGAACCCAAGGTGAGGGTGGTCGAGGAAGGGACGCGTCAAGGCTCCGCTATCTGGCTGCGTCCGGTCCAAATCATCACGCTCGCCCTGATCTTCGTCGGCTCCACCTTTGCCACGGCCGAGGTCAGCGCGGTCGCGATCACCAAGGAACTGGGACGTCCCGATACTGCCAGCCTCGTCATCGGCGTTTATGCGACCGGCTCTTTCATCGTCGGCCTGATCCTTGGCGCACTCAATCCCAAGATGGCGCTTCAACGCCAACTGCTGATCGCGTTGACCGTGCTGGCGCTCACCGCATTGCCGCTTCTCGTCGCCAGCAGTTCCGTTGCACTCCTGGCTGCAGCCGTCTTCTTCAGCGGCATCGCAATCTCGCCCGTTTTCATCACCGCCTTCGGGCTTATAGAGCGCCGCGTACCGGAAGCCATGCTGACGGAAGGCGTGACTTGGGTCATGACCGGTGTGGGGATCGGCATGGCGTTTGGCGCCTTCCTGTCCGGCTGGGTGGTCGACACATTCGGCTCGAGCAACGGTTTCTGGGTCTCAGTCTTTGCCAGCGCGGCGGCATGGGTGACTGTGGCCGTGGCGCAAAACACCTTGGCCGGGGAACGCGCATCATCTCTCGAGCTAGCGCCGACATCGTAAAGGCTTTCGACCGCGGCCTTCGCCGCCGATCTACCGCCGCGAGCCTATGATTTTTGCCAAACCGACACATGCTTTCTGCTGACAGAGGTGAACGGCTGTTTTTTCCAGCCGCCCCAGCGGTGTTTGACTGTCATGCCCGCCAGCCGCGCCATGAGGTCGAGTTCGGCGGGCCAGACGTAGCGAAACGGCACCGACAGCTTCTGAGTTTCTCCATCCCGACGGTGGATATGATGGGACGAGAATTGCTGGGTCACCACATCGAACTCGTCGATGCCCCAGTGCGTGTCGCTGCAGGCAAAGGCAACCAGCCTCTCACCGACAGGCAGCCGTTGAAGTGGCGGAACGCCGACCTCCACCAGGAAGACACCACCCGGCTTAAGATGCGCGGCCGCATTTTGGAAGCAGGCGACCTGCGCATCCTGGGTTGTCAGGTTGTTGATGGTGTTGAAGGCAAGATACACCAGCGAGAACTCGCCTTCGACGCGAATTGTCGCCATGTCGCCAATCGCTACCGGAATCCTCTCTCCGCCCTGCTTGGCGCGCAAACGAGAAACCATGGCGCGCGACAACTCTATGCCTTCAACGTCAACGCCTCTCGCGGAGAGTGGAAGCGCAAGTCGACCGGTTCCGATCGCGAACTCAAGAGCCCGCCCGCCATCCGCCAGTTCGACAAGAAGATCAACGATCGGATCAACCACCTCGGGTGCCGAGATCGCATCATCATTGTCGTAGGTTGCTGCGACCGCTTCATCAAAAAATCCGTCATCGTGCATCACACAATTCTCCTCCTTTCTTGGCCCAGCCGTAGAGCGTTTAGTTGAAGATCGGTCCGCCAAGCGTTTTGTGGACAGGCGGCGGAACTCCGGTATCGGCAGGGGTTATCTTGGCGCCTTTGGCCAAGCCGATTGTCGTCGCGGAGCCGGCGTGTTTGCGCGCCAGCTCAGTGATATCGCTGCGGGCGACACCAATGTCCGCCAGATCGCGATCGGATAGCCACTGCAGTTCCTGCTCGGTTGTCGCTTGCCGCCACCAGCGCGATACCACCGCAACAACGTCCCGATAGAACCGTCCAATCGGGTCAACTCGTTCTACTGACATGACTTTGTCTCCAGCCTTGGTTGCTGTGACGGTCAATCTACGTATTTGCGTCAAGACCTGTTATCGGTATCCTGTCAATAAATGTCGGGGAGACGCCATGATTGCCGCGGACAACCTGATCAACGTGCATCTGCCTGAAGATGCGGTCGGAGACTATCGGTTCACCGCCGTCGGCCAGGGTGGATCAGAGCCCGCTGGCCAGACATATACTTTCCATACACACCACCGTGCCCAATTGTTTCAGATCGTGCGCGGGTCGTTGCGGCTCGAGACGGAGGGTGGCTATTTCATCGTGCCGCCCGAGCGGGCCGTTTTCGTTCCCTCGGGCGTCTTGCATGAAGTCACTTATCTCCAGGAAACTGAACGCAGTTACCTCTTCTTCCGTCCGGAGGCTGTGGTCGATCTCCCTCGAGATGTCTCGGTGATCGGCACGACGCCGCTTCTCCGCGAACTTATCCTCGCCTTCCTGGAGATCCCCCGAGCAGACGCCGGCAGTCCGCGTGCCGAGCGGCTGGCGGCGGTCATTATCGACCAACTGGAGACGAGCCCGATTGCGCCGCTCTCGCTTCCGTCACCCACCTCAGGACGGCTGCGAGAGATTGCGGCCGGCATCCGCCGGGAGCCAGGCGAGGAGTGGCCGCTCAAGGAGCTCGCTTCCCGGGCAGCGATGTCGCCACGCAGCTTCCAGCGTCATTTCCAGTTGGAAACCGGCATGAGCTTTCGGGCGTGGCGCCAGCAGGCAAAGCTTCTCAAGGCTGTAGAGTGGCTTGCGGCCGGCAAGAGCGTTGGCGACATCTCCTTCGCCCTTGGCTATTCAGGGCCTAGCGCCTTCATTGCCGTTTTCAGAGCAGCCTTCGGAACCTCACCTGGGCGATATTTCCAAGGCAGCGAACGGGGTGATTTTCGTGGGTAATGGCATTTCTCGGGCAGCAGTGGTGGTCGCGCTTGGGGTGACGCAGATCGTCGGCTACGGCACGCTGTATTATTCGTTCTCGATCTTGGCGCCGCACATAGCCGCCGATCTTGGGATCAGCCTCCAACAGGTCTTCGCCGTCTTCTCCCTTTCCCTGCTATTCGGCGGGCTCGCAGCACCGATCATAGGCCGGCAGATGGACAGGCTCGGCGCCGCAACCGTATTGACGGTCGGTTCGCCTTTATCGGCCCTGACATTGGTATTCTGCGCCTGGTCACCGTCGATCGCCGTCTTTGCCATCGGGATCATCCTCCTCGAGGTATCGTCAGGCATGGTTCAGTACCAGGCGGCCTTTGCAGCCCTGGTGGAAAACAATCCGAAGACGGCATCGCGCAATATCACCTACCTCACCTTGATCGGCGGCTTTGCCTCGACGATCTTCTGGCCGATCTCCGCCAGCTTGCTCGACCACATCACCTGGCGGGAAATCTACCTCCTGTTCGCCGCGCTCAATCTCGTGCTGTGCATGCCTCTGCATTTCTGGATCATGGCGCAGCGCAAGGCTGTCAGCGCGAGTGGCGTGAGACAGACCCGCGAACCAATTGTCGGGGCTATTCCAGTGGAAAACCGGCGCGAGACGCTACTCATCGTATCCACCGCCTTCGCGATCCTGGGCTTCGCCCTGTCGTCCATCCTTGCCCACATGGTTCCGATGCTCGGCGCGCTAGGGCTCGGCACTGCTGCTGTCGTTGTCGGCACCTTGTTCGGTCCTGCTCAGGTCCTGAGCCGATTGATAAACATGGTTTTTGGCAGGCGATTGTCGCCACCCATGCTGGCGGTGATTTCCGCTGCCTTGATGGTCGGCGGCATCGTCTCCCTTGGAAGCGTAGGGAACTCGCTTATGGGGGCGGTGGCATTTGCCATCTGCCTTGGACTGGGATCCGGCATCAACTCGATCGCGCAAGGCAGCCTGCCGCTTTATCTGTTCGGCAGTGAAGGATACGGCGCGGTGACCGGCAAGATGGCCGCGGTGCGACTGGCCGCCGGAGCCGCAGCACCCTTCGCTTTCGCCGCTGCCATGGAGCGGGTCGGAATCGAGATGTCGTTGTTTGCAACCGCCGCTTTGGGAGCCGTGGGCGTTGCTGCTTTCGGAAACGTGGCCGCCCGGGCGAGGCGACAGCAACGGGTCACGTAAGCTCCTCTTTAATTGACCGCGCTCAGCCTGAACGCCTGGAGTGGTGATCCTCCAGGTGCCGTCGTTCCTCGACGGTGGAGAAAAGCACCGCCAGCGCCATGCCCACGGCGGCACCGATCAGCGTATCCAACACGCGCTCCGGCACCATGCCAAGATCGGTCGTCGGTCTGGCGAGGAAGGTCATGAGCAGGGCCATCGGCGTTACCAGCACTTGGCCCAGCGCATAATTGCTGCCGATGACGATTTCCGTCCCAACCATCAGGCAAACCACGACGGCGATGACGACCCAAACCGGTGGCTCCTGGGTCAGGAGCAGCCAGACGAAACCCGCGCCGACCAACGTGCCGATTGTGCGCTGCAGCGCCCGGTTCATGCCGATATGCAGATGCGGCCCCTGCATGACGGCGACGGTACCCAATGCAGCCCAGCCGGGATGCGCCAAGCCCAGCGCATAGGCGGTAAAGGCGGAGGCCGCGCCTCCGAGGGCGATCTGCAGAGATCGGTTGAGGCGGTCTCGTAGCGGATGCAGGGTTTCACGGGGCAAGTCCGGCTCGCTGCGCTTGTAGCGCAGTGTGTCGGTCAGCCTGCAGATGACCCACGCCAAGATGCCAACAACGAGAACTGCGGCGCTTCTTTCGGCCACCTGGGCGAACGAACCGGTAAAACTGACCGAGGCGCTTGCCGCAAAAACGAAGATCAGAGCACCAGGAGGACCGAACCGACCCGTGGTGCTGATAAAGAAGAACGCACCGCAGCCGATTGCGATCAGCATAAGCTGCAGCCAATCAGGTGCGCCTGCCCAACCTGCAAGCGAGACGACCGTCACCGCGAAGACCTGCCAGAGAAGGCACTGCAGGATAATAGAACTCCGATCTCCTCTCGGAGCAAACCGGCCAAACAAGGCCACGAGAGAACCAAGCGAGGCAAAGCCAATCAGGTGTGACCACGGTGAGACTGATACCAAGGGGAGTGCAATGGCTGCACAGAGTGCGGCCTGAACCCCGGCGACTACGCTGACCCGCCAACGCGCCTGGGGAGCGAGCGTCATGCTTTCGCGGATCTGGTGGGGCGTCAGCAGACGACGAATGGCATCTATGCGACGCATGGCGTGCGGCGCGCGAGGCGCTTCCCTGGATGAAGATGTAGCATGTGTTTGCCTCTTTCGACCGAGGCATCAAGCCTCGCGAGGAAATATGTAGCGGGCCGCAGGCAGCGGCAGGTTTTTGACCTGGTACTTTAGAGATCTCTTACCGGACGAACAAAGGCGAACCAAGCCCAAAGTCCGGCACCACCCCTGACCAGCAACCAGACACCAGCGTTGGACTGGTTGAGCCGATGCACTTGCCTCGACTTTGACACCATCGGTTGCTTTGCCAAGGGATGTTGAATCCAATCCCGCTTGGTGTCTCATGCTGCCCTTGCATTCCCTTGGCGACCGCATCGTCGTCCTCGGCCCATCCAATGCGGGCAAGTCGACCCTTGCCGTGGCGCTGTCAAAGAAGCTCGGTTTTCCTGCCATTCATCTCGACCAGCTCAAGCATCTGCCGAACACCGACTGGCAGCAGCGCCCGGATGCAGAATTTTCCGCCCTTCATGATGCGGCGATCCTTGGAGAGCAATGGGTGATGGACGGCAATTATTCGCGCCTGATGCCCCAGCGCTTCGCCCGGGCGACTGGCGCAATCCTCCTGTCCTCCAACCATTGGCTGCGTCTCGGCCGGTACTTCAAGCGGACGCTTATCAATCGCAGCGACCGCGCTGGGCATCTGGAAGGTGCGCAAGACAGCATCAAGTGGGAGATGATCCACTGGGTCGCCGTGAGGACCCAGGACAGTAGCCTCAAGTATGCGCAGGCCATCCGCCAGTCCGGTCTTCCCGCGGTGGAGTGCAACACAGCCGCCGCGCTGAACCAGTTGTATCGGACCTGGGACCTGCCGAGACCACGATGACATACTCTGATGCCGAACGTGTGGCCGTCAGACGGCGGCGGACCCACCGCCAACGAACGTTTCTTCCCTACGGATAGAGCTACTCTCCTGAGGCAATTTGCATCACCGTTTCCGCGACAGGGAACTTCTGCCCGACGGCTGTACCGCTTACCTGACGGGCATTGTTCCAAAAGGCGTTGACGTTGCGCGTCTGGTTGCCGACATGCCGGTAGAGAACGATCTCGAGGTCAAGCGCCCAGTCCGAATTGGATGTTGCCGAAACCAGCTTGCCGGTCCGAAGTTCTTCCTCCACCAGGCTTTCCGGCAGCCAGCAGATGCCGGCGCCCGTGCAGGTCATCGTCTTGAGGCCGGCGCTGATCGCATTCTCATGGACTGCACGCCGGCGGAAGCTGGGCTGTTGGGAAAAGAGCTTGCCCAGCGCCACGCCGAAGAACGAGCTGTAGCCATAGCTGAGATAGGGCAGGGTGAAGTGTTCGGCCAAAGCCTTGTCGAGAATGTTTGCTCCCGCCGTCCAGCGATCGCGATCGAGGCGCAGCATGGGTGCCGCGACGGGCAGCAGGCGATCGCGGCCAACCGACAGAAAGTCAAAGTGCTCGCGGTCGAGATGAAGCGGAACCCGCGGGTTTGTATAGGTGAGGAAAAAGTCCGCCTCCCCATCCACGAGAGCAGCGAGATTGGCTTCGATGCCGCCGCGGTCGGGTATAAAACAGAGACGGGTGTCCGGCGCGGTCTTTTCGAGCACCTGCAGCCAGTTCGGAATGAAGGTGACAGTTAGCGTATGGAGCGCGGCGAACCTGACCATCCCTGCATCGGAAGCCGGTTGCAGCGTCTCGCGCGCCGCATAAAGTGCCCGGATCGTGTCTTGTGCGATGGGAAGAAAGCTGCGGCCCGCGGGTGTCAATTCCGCGGGAACCGCTCCGCGTTTGATGAGTGCAGCACCAAGCCAGACTTCCAGTTGCTTGATGCGTCGACTGAAGGCCGGCTGCGACACGTTCCGCAGTTCAGCTGAGCGCGAAAAGCTCGAGGTGTCCGCAAGCGTTACAAAATCTTCCAGCCACTTCAATTCCATTCAACACCGCCCCGCGCGAAGTCGCGCATCTTCTTCAACACCCGCATCCGTTCATAAAGCCATTGATTTCGAATGAGTATGCATTTTTTGCATCATCTGCTGCTCAATGTGAATTGGCCAATCTTTGTGCAGCGCAATAGGCTCCGACTCGGAAATGACATGCGGGGACTGGGCTAGGATATGGCCAGAGTAGTGTATTGCGGCGGCGAATTCGTCGCCGAGAACGAGGCCAAGCTGAGCCTGTTTGATCGCGGCTTCTTGTTCGGCGACGCCGTATACGAAGTCAGTGCCGTGATCGGCGGCAAGATGGTCGACAACGACTTGCATCTGGCGCGCCTGGAGCGCTCGCTGTCGGAACTTTCCATTCCCATGCCGCTCTCACGTGAGGAGATCGAAGCGATCCAGCTTGCGCTCATCGAGAAGAACGCGCTGGTAGAGGGCACGGTTTATCTTCAGGTGTCGCGTGGCGCCGAAGACCGCGATTTCCTTTATTCCGATGGTCTGGAGCCGAGCTTCATTGCCTTCACGCAGGTCAAGAACCTGCTCGGCAGCAAGGGCCAGAAGCAGGGCCTGTCGGTCAATCTTGTGGAGGATCCCCGCTGGGAGCGCCGCGATATCAAGACGGTCATGCTGCTCGGGCAGGTGATGGCCAAGCGCCAGGCAAAGGCTACGGGCTTCGACGACACCTGGTTCTTCGAGGATGGCGCGATTACCGAAGGCGCGTCTTCGACCGCGTTCATCGTGACGCATGATAGGCGCATCATCACGCGGGGCAACTCGAAGGCAATCCTGCCGGGCTGCACTCGTGCTGCGCTCCTCAAGCTTTGCAGCGCCCATGACGTTGTCCTGGAGGAGCGCCCATTCACCATTGCCGAAGCCCAGGGTGCGGCTGAGGCGTTCCAAACATCCGCAACCAGTCTAGTGACGCCTATCGTTCGTATCGGTGACGTCAGCCTGAATGGGGGTGTGCCCGGTCCCGTGACCCGGCAATTGCAGGCTTACTACCTTGAAACGGTAAAAATACCCAAGGCAGCGGGCTAAGACCAAACCACAACAAAGCATCGACAGAGGCGAACACATGAAACTCAATTCGAAATTTATCGGAACTGCTCTTGGTTGCCTGATGGCATTGTCCGCTCCGGCACTTGCGGCCGAAGGCTATGGCGATTGCAAGCTCTATGGCGAGCGTGGCAGCGAGAAGGTCGAAACGGCTGTTCCCGGCCAGTTCACGGTGGTCATCAACCTTCCGGCAGTCGGCGAGTTCAACGGCGACACGCCCGAGACGGTCAAGAGCGGCCGCGAGTTCTGCATGGCGGTCAACATTGCGCACCGCCTGGGCATCGACAAGGTCGTGCTGAAGAACGCTTCCTTCGACTCGATCGTCGCTGGTCAGAACAAGGAATTCGACATCGCGCTTGCGCTGATCTCCGTGACCGAGCCCCGCAAGAAGGTCGTCGACTTCTCGACCCCTTACGCGAGCGGTGCTTTTGGTCTCGCAACGCGCGCGGATGCTCCTGTTGATGAAGCCGGCATCAAGACCACCAAGCTTGGCACCCAGGCCGGCACGATCATGGTTCAGTGGGCGCAGGAAAACCTGCCGGACGCCAAGCTCTCCGTGTTCGACGATACGGGCGCCATGTTCACCGCCCTTGCCGCGGGCAATGTCGATGTCGTCATGACAGATATTTCTGTCATCCTCGGTCAGGTTGCAAACTCCAACGGCAAGCTGAAGGTCGTCGGCCAGTTCCCGAGCGGCCGCGATACCGCCGGTATCTACCAGAAGGGATCCGCTGCAAAGCCGGCAATCGACAAGGTCATTGCTGATCTTGCGGCAGATGGTACGCTCAAGGCTCTCGAAGAACAGTATCTCGCCGCCGAACGCGGCGGGCTGAAGCCGGAAGACGTGCCGGTCTGGAAATACTGAGCTGATGGCTGGTTCGTCCCCAGAATTGCATAGTGAAACCGGGCGCGCTGCAACGTGGCGCGCCCGGGGCACCACGCAGACCCACGGTCTGCGCACAACGCTGACGCTTGTCGTCGCAATCTTCTGTTTCTTCCTCGTGGCCGTTTCGGCGCAGCACATCGGCAGCTATGCTGTCGAGCAGGGCGTTTCTAAAGTCGCGGCCTTGATTCCCGGCGGCATTGCGGCCGTGGCCGCGGGTTACGTCCTGCTGCTGGCCATTCGGGCTGCGATGAAATCGGCTGCGGCGCGTCGTAGTGGGGATGTCTATGAGGCACGCGCACTCGGCGCCGAGGCCTCGCTTGCATCGTGGAAAGCCTTGTCCTGGAGCGGAGCGCTGCTGGTGGTGACCGCCGGCGCCTGGTTCATGGCAGTCAATGACGCCGCAGTCAGCCGCACGTTCTTCGACCTCGAACTCATCCAAAGCTCGGCTGGCAAGGTGATCTGGGCCTTCGGCACCAATGTGACCATCTTCGCCGTCTCGGCGGTGCTGATCCTTGTATGGTCCTTGCTGATCGCAATCGCCCGTACGCTTCCCGGCGAGGCTGGGCGGCCCTTGCGTTATCTCGCAACGGCCTATGGTGACCTTTTCCGTGGTCTTCCGGCCATCATCACGATCTATCTCATCGGTTTTGGCCTGCCGCTCACTAATCTTCCGATCCTGTCGGATCTCGGCTCTACCTCTTATGCGATCATCGCCCTGACGCTGACCTATGGCGCCTATACGTCGGAGGTCTATCGCGCAGGCATCGAAGGCGTGCACCACAGCCAGGTCGCTGCGGCGCGCTCGCTCGGGCTCAGCCACACCAAGACGATGCGGTATGTCGTGGTGCCGCTCGCGGTACGCAACATCATCCCGCCGCTGATGAACAACTGCATCAGTTTGCAAAAAGATACGGCGCTGGTTGCCATCATCGGCACGATCGACGCCTTCAACCAGTCGAAGATCATCGCCGCCAACAACTTCAATCTCTCGGCTGTGACGACGGTCGCCATCCTCTTCATCGTCATCACCATTCCGCAGGCGCGCCTGGTGGACAAGTTGATCGATCGTGATCGTAAACGCATGCGAGCAGGGGGCTGAGCGCATGTCGCTTCTCGAAATCAATGGCGTCACAAAGCACTACGGCGTGCTGAAAGTCATATCCAACCTGACGCTGAATGTTGACGAACATGAGGTCGTCTGCCTCATCGGCCCGTCGGGCTGCGGCAAGTCTACGCTGCTTCGCTGTATCAACCGGCTGGAGGAGATCTCATCGGGCGAGATCCGCATCCACGGCGATCGGATTACCGGCCCCGGCGTGGACCTTGACCGGTTGCGCCGCGACATCGGCATCGTCTTCCAGGGGTATAACCTCTTCCCGCACATGACCGTGCTCGAGAACACCATCCTTGCACCGACCAAGGTGCTCGGGATGGGCAAACGCGAGGCGAGCGAAAAGGCCATGGCCTTCCTGGAGCGGATCGGCCTTGCCCACAAGGCGAATGAATATCCGGACCGGATGTCCGGCGGCCAGCAGCAGCGGGTGGCCATCGTCCGCGCCCTGATGATGGATCCGATGCTGCTCCTCCTCGACGAGATCACCTCGGCGCTTGACCCGGAGCTCGTCTCCGAAGTGCTGGATATCGTGCGCGATCTTGCGGCCCGTGGCATGACCATGATCCTTGCGACGCATGAAATGGGTTTTGCGCGCGAGGTGGCCAACCGGATCTGCTTCCTGCAGGCTGGACAGGTGTACGAGCAGGGCCCGCCGGCGGAATTGTTCGGTAATCCGAAGGGTGAGCGGACGCAGGCCTTCCTGAGAAGCTTGAAGAAAGCTGGCCGCATCTAACGGCAGCCGAACGAGGACATTGATCATGAATACAGCCCGCAGCCTTGGCCTCTGGACCGATGGCGTCAACAGCCTCCCGACCGGCGCGAACAATGCCATCACCGATGTACCCGGCGTGACCGTCGGGCACCGCACACTTCAAGGTGACGGGCTTGCGACCGGCGTGACGGCAGTCGTGCCGCATCAGGGCGATCTCTTCCGCTCAAAGGTACGTGGGGCGGTGGAGGTCATCAACGGTTTCGGGAAGTCCGGCGGCCTCGTGCAGATCGCCGAACTCGGTACGATCGAGACGCCCATTCTGCTGACCAATACCTTCGGCGTCGCTGCCTGCACCGAGGCGCTGATCCGGCGGGCGATAGAGCAGAACCCGAAGATCGGCAGACAGACGTCGACGGTGAACGCTGTTGTTTGCGAATGCAACGATGGCCAGATCAGCGACATCCAGGCCATGGCGGTGACGGTGGACGATGCATTCGCTGCGTTGGATGCAGCCGCACCCGGCGTCGTTGAACAGGGCGCGGTTGGGGCTGGAACCGGCATGACAGCCTTCGGCTTCAAGGCCGGCATTGGCACATCGTCCCGTCACTTCAGCATCGGCAAACAGGAGTTCACGCTCGGTTCCCTGGTGCTCGCCAACTTTGGTCGCGCCGGCGACCTCACCTTGCCCGATGGACGCCGTCCTTCGCCGAATGACGTCAGCGCACCGGAGAAGGGCTCGATCATCGTCATCCTCGCCACTGACCTGCCGCTTGGCGATCGGCAATTGCAGCGCGTTGCCCGTCGTGCAGGCGCCGGTATTGCACGTCTCGGTGCCTTCTGGGGCAACGGTTCTGGCGACATTGTGGTGAGTTTCACGACCGCCGACCAGGTTGTGCACGAAGGGCCTGATTTCCAGACCGTGCAGATGCTCGACAACGACCACATCGACCTGGCATTCCGTGCGGCGGCAGAGGCGACACAGGAAGCGATCTTGAATGCTCTCGCTGCGGCCCCGGCAACGACTGGCCGCTCCGGCAAGGTGTTCCCGTCGCTTGCGGATTGGGCGAAAGAGCAACAGAGATGAAGATCTTCCTATCCGCCGACATCGAGGGTACCGCCGGCATCGCCCACTGGGATGAGGCCGATCGTGAAAAGGCCGACTACCAAGAGTTTCGCGAGTTGATGACCGGCGAGGTGCTCGCGGCTTGCGAAGGTGCGCGTGCGGCGGGTGCAACCGAGGTTTTGATCAAGGACGCGCATGAGAGCGGCCGCAACATCATCGTTGATCGTTTGCCAGCCTATGCAAAGATCATGCGCGGCTGGTCCGGCCATCCGGACTCCATGATGTTCGGCATCGGTTCGGACTTCGCCGCTGCCATCTATACGGGCTATCATGCAAAGGCGGGGTCGGAAGCCAACCCGCTCGCCCACACCACGACAACGCGTGTTTCGCGCGTGCTCCTCAACGGTGAAGTTGCTTCCGAGTTCACCTTTAATGCGCTCTGCGCAGCCCGCTACAAGGTGCCGTCTGCCTTCCTCGCCGGTGATGCGGAGATCTGCGCTGATGCACGCGCGTTAGTGCCGAACATCGAGACGGTCGCAACCCTTGGAGGTTTCGGCCGTGCGTCACTTTCCATTTCGCCAGCGCAGGCGCGAGAGTCGATCTTCAACGGCGTGAAGACGGCGCTGGAAGGTCTCTCTTCGCGTACCGTACCGACCGTCGATGGCCCGTACGAGGTAACGGTCGAGTTCGTGAACCCAACCGATGCCTATCGCGCGTCGTGGTATCCGGGTGCTTCTATTTGCGGACCACGCGCTATCGGCTTCAAGTCTGATAACTTTTTCGAGGTCCAGCGCGCCCTGCGTTTTCTGCTCGATTGATCCGCCATTTTTTGCTTTCCCGTTGCCGTTTTTTCGCTGACTCGAATGAGCGAGCAGCCCCGTCGAGCCATCGCGTGCGGCGGGGCAATTTGCGATCTTATGCATTTAGAAATCTTCTAAAAGAGCTGTGTTGTTGGCTCCGATCTTCCCCGCTAAGAACCTGACCGTAAAGTTCAAGTTTATGGGGTGATGCGTAAATGACAGGGGCAGCAGTTCCGGGGTGGAATAACAGCAAGGCTAGACGCAAGAGGGTGGTTCGGCTGATGCTGGCCGGAACAATCCTCAGCGCTGCCGGCAATTCCCTGGCGCAGGATGCGCAAGACGATTCCGTCCTCGAGACGATCGTCGTGACGGCATCGGGGTTCGAGCAGAACGTGAAGGATGCACCTGCGAGCATCACCGTCGTCACGCGCGAGGAGTTGGAAAAAGGTGCGTTCCGTGACCTGACCGATGCGCTTCGCGAAGTCCAGGGTGTCGCCGTGACCGGTGTTGCCAACGAGAAGGACATCTATATCCGAGGCCTGCCCGGGACCTACACATTGATCCTGGTTGACGGAAAGCGGCAGAGCACCAGAGACGCCCGCCCAAACGGAAGCTCCGGCTTTGAGCAGAGCTTTATTCCTCCGGTTTCCGCCATCGAGCGCATCGAGGTCGTTCGCGGTCCGATGTCCTCGCTCTACGGTTCGGATGCCATGGGCGGTGTCATCAACATCATCACCCGCAAGGTCTCGAACGCCTGGTCCGGAAGTGTCACGACCGAAGCCACCCTTCAGCAGCACAGCAAGTTCGGAAATAGCGGTCAGGTCTCCTTCTATGCCAATGGCCCGATCTTGAAGGATACGCTCGGCCTGCAAATCTGGGGACGTGGCTACAAGCGCGGCGAAGACAGCTTCCTCAGCGGCATCACGGGTGCCAAGGAAGGCAATATCGCGGGCCGCCTTACGCTGACGCCGAATGAAGACCATGACATCGTCCTGCAGGGCGGCCTGAGCCGCATCGAGCGCAAGGCGCGTCCGGGTGAAACCCTGGAGGCGACTGCCGCTGCCACTGAGCCTCACCACGACCGTGATCATTGGTCACTGTCGCATACCGGACGCTGGGGACCGACAACCTCGGAATTCTCCATCCAGCAGGAATGGGGCACGCGCACGACCTACAACTATGATGCTGCGACCGGCGATTTCGTGCGCAATCCGCGTGCGCCGCAGATCCGTAACACCGTCGTCGACGGCAAGTTCACGACGCCGTTTGAACTTCTGGGCCAGCACACGGTCATCACAGGCGGGCAGTACATGGAAGGCCGGCTGCGTGACCAGAACCCGGGCCGGCGCACCGGTGTCACCGAAACCTTCAGCATTGAACAGTGGGCGCTGTTTGCCGAAGACGAGTGGAAGATCACGGATGACTTCGCACTGACCACGGGCTTGCGCCTCAACCACCACGAGGTTTACGGCGACAACCTGACCCCGCGCATCTACGGCGTCTGGAACGCGACCGACGACCTGACGATCAAGGGCGGCGTTTCGACCGGCTTCCGTGCACCGGACATCCGCCAGATTGCGCCCGGTTACGCCATGACGACGGGCGGCAGCGGCTGCTCCTACGGTCCGGCGGGCACCTGCGGCGTCATTATTGGGGATCCGGACCTGAAGGCGGAAACCAGCACCAGCTACGAAATCGGTGCGGTCTGGGAGCAGGATGATCTGGTTCTCGGCGCGACCTATTTCTACACCGACTTCAAGGACAAGATCAGCAATGCGCTGGTCCTGCGGCCTGATGGCACGCCCGAGCGCTGGTCGGAAGATCCGAACTACCGGCTCTGGTACAGCTACAACATTGACGATGCGGTCATCCAAGGCGTTGAACTGACGGCCAAATGGTATGCGACGCCAGAGCTGACGGTCCGCGGTAGCTACACCTACACACATTCGGAGCAGCAGACCGGTGATTACGCTGGCTTCCCGCTCGCCCGCACGCCAGAGCACATGGCCAATGTCCGTCTGGACTGGGTCACGCCGATCGAAGGCCTTGAGGCATGGGTGTCCGGCAACTACCACGGTGAAGAAATCGCGGCTGGCGCCCGGATTGGAACGAATGGTCGTCCGGTGACGATCGATGGCCAGCCGGGACGCAAGTACGACGCTTACGCCACGTTCGATGTCGGCGCGAAGTTCGACGCGGGCGAAGGCGTGACGATGAATGCGGCCGTCTACAACGTCTTCGACAAGAAGATCGAGCAGACGGACTTCAACACTGTCGTCGAAGGACGCCGCTTCTGGCTCAGCGTCAGCAAGTCGTTTTGATCAAGACAACAACCGGCGCTGGTAGATTCAGTGCCGGCTGTTTGCCCAAACGAAAAAGGTCCCGCCGATATCGATCGGCGGGACTTTTTATGTTTTGACCCGCTGTGGAAGGTTGTGATCAGGCCTTCGTCCACTCGACCTGCAGTTCTTCACGGAAAGCAAAACGGACAAGGTGGCGCACCACAACATCCTCCAGCTGTGGCAGGTTCTCGGCGTCTTCGGCCTCGACGCGTACAGCCAGCGCCGCGTCTTCGGCCTGCAAGTAACAATCGCCGCTCATCAGGCTGATCTGACCCCTGTGTTCATCGAAAGTCACGGGGCGCTTATGCGCGAAATGCTTGCACAACTGCTGCAGGTATTTGCTCGCATGCTCAGTCGGGATGCTGGCGTGGCTTGTGGCGCGGGTCTGCTGTTCGGTCATGATATCTTCTTCTGTCGTTGAGGTGACGTTTGGAGCGCGGCAGGCGACCCTCTCGATCACGTGTAATAGACGGCAATCCGGTTTCCGCCGATGTCCTGGACATCGAACGGGCAGCCATAGGTCTGCTCCAGCGTTTCGGGACGGATGATCTCGTGTGGTGTGCCCTGCAGGAAAAGCTTGCCGTTGCGCATGACGATGATGTGGTTCGAGTAGCAGGAGGCGAAGTTGACGTCGTGTAGAACCACGACCACCGTCTTGCCGAAATCCCGCGCGGCGTTGCCGAGAAGCTTCATCATGCCGACAGCATGGCGGATGTCGAGGTTGTTCAACGGTTCGTCGAACAGCATGTAGTCGGTGTCCTGGCAGAGCACCATGGCAACGAAGGCGCGCTGCCTTTGTCCGCCGGAGAGTTCGTCCAGGAAGCGGTCACCCAGCTCGTCCAGTCCGAGATAGCCAAGCGCGCGAGCGATATGAGCCTGATCTTCCGCAGTCGACCGCCCCTTGCTGTACGGGTAGCGCCCGAATGCCACGAGATCCCTCACGGTAAGCCGTGCCGTCATGTGGTTGTCCTGGCGCAGGATCGACAACCGGCGTGCCAGCGTTTCACCTGAAGTGTGGGCAACATCCAATCCGTCGACCAGCACCGTGCCTTGGTCGCTCGGAATCAGTCGGGCGATCATCGACAGCAGCGTCGATTTGCCGGCGCCGTTGGGCCCGATGATGGACGTGATGCCGCCCTTCGGCAGCTTCGCGGTGACATGGTCCACCACGGTTGTATTGCCATAGGCTTTGGTGACGTCAGCGATTTCGATCATCGGGCATTGCCCCTGAGAAGATAGAAGATGAAGAAAAGCCCGCCCGCAAACTCGATAACGATCGACAGCGCGGTGTCGAAAGCGAAGACGCGCTCAAGGATCGTCTGGCCGCCTACGAGACAGATAATTGCAATCAGGATCGCCGCCGGAAGGACGAAGCGATGTTTGCCAGTCGGCATCAGGATATAAGCGAGGTTGGCGACGAGCAGGCCAAAGAAGGTTACCGGGCCGACCAGTGCTGCAGAGACCGAAACGAGCACGGTCACGATCGCAAGCACCGTCATCGTCACCCGCCGATGATCGACACCAAGCGAGATCGCCGTTTCCCGCCCCAAGGACATCACGTCGAAGGTGTGGAAGATCCGCAGTCCCAATGCACTAGCGCCGGCAACGAACAGCGTGGAGATCAGCAGAAGGTTCGAGTCGACCCCATTGAAGCTTGCAAACAACCGGTCCTGGAGAACCACGAAGTCGTTCGGATCGATTAGACGCTGGAGAAAGCCAGACAGGCTGCGGAACAGGGTGCCGAACACCACCCCGATAAGCAGCAGCAGGTGCAGGTCCTTCACTGCGCCGGAAAACATGAAGCGGTAGAGCACCAGGGAGAAGGCCAGCATAGCGCCGACTTCGATGGCAAACATCAATCGCGCATCGAGAGCGGACGTCGCAGCCGCGCCCAGCACGAATACGAAAAGCGTCTGCAGTAGCATGTAGAGCCAGTCGAAGCCCATGATCGCCGGTGTCAGGATGCGGTTGTTGGTGATCGTCTGGAACAGCACCGTCGAGACGGCAATGGAGTAGGCAACGAGGATCAGTGCAAAAAGCTTGGTGCCGCGGAATGACAGGACGAAGCCCCAGTTGCCGCGGGCGCCAATCGTCATGAAGGCGACAACTGCGGCAGCCGCAACGACCGCGATGATCGTGAGGACCACGATCGGCGAACGCTTCTTCTCATGCTGCACGGTATCGCCTCCGCAACAGCATATGCAGGAAGAAGATGCTGCCGATGATGCCGAGCACCGAGCCGACCGGGATCTCGTAAGGTGCGTTGACGATGCGTCCGACCGTGTCACACAGGAGCACGAGTGCTGCACCGCTGAGCGCGATCCACGGCAGCGTGTGGCGCAGCCGGTCGCCCATCGCCATGCTGACGAGATTGGGGATGATCAGGCCGATGAAGGGCAGAATGCCGGCGGTCACCACCACCGATGCCGTCACCATGGATACGATGACGAGGCCGAGCGTGACGACCTTGCGGTAGTTCAGCCCGAGATTGGTCGAAAAATCCTCCCCCATGCCGGCCACGGTGAAGCGATCAGCGGCAATATAAGCGGCCATGGTCAGCGCGAGCGCAATCCACAGCACCTCATAACGGCCCCGCAGGACCGCCGAGAAGTCGCCGCTCGTCCAGGCACCCATGGCCTGCATCAGGTCGTAACGGTATGCGAAGAAGGTGGTGCAGGCGTTGATGACGCCTCCGAGCATCAGGCCGACGAGCGGCACCAAAACGGGGGAGCGCAACGGTACCCGCCGCAGAATGCCGAGGAAGACAGCCGTTCCCGCCAGCGCGAAGGCAGCCGCGACCAGCATCTTCACCATCACCGGCAGGTCCGGCGCCACAAGAAGCACAAACAGCATGCCGAGGCTTGCCGATTCCACCGTACCAGCCGTCGAAGGTTCAACGAAGCGGTTGCGGGAAAGCATCTGCATGATCGTTCCGGCCACAGCCATTCCGGCGCCGGCCAGGATCAGGGCCAATGTCCGGGGCACGCGGCTTCCGGCGAGCACCATCAGCATCTTCTCGTCACCCTCGCCAGAAAGGAGGCGAAGGAGTGACACCTCGCTGACGCCCACAAACAAGCTTGCGACTGCGACGGCAGCGGTGGCCAGCAGGGCAAGGAGGAAGAGCTTCAAGACGTCACCATGAAAATGCAGAAGCGGCAGCAACCGATGAACCGGTTGCTGCCGATCATTTCTGTTCGGACCTGATTACTTGGCGTCGAAGGCCTTGGTCAACTGATCCACGGTGTTCTGCATGGCGGTGAGGCCACCACCAACCAAGTACCATGCGGTCGAGTCGAGATAGACAACCTGCTTCTTTTTCCAGGCAGTGGTCTGGGCGACGATCTCGTTGTCGAGGAATTTGGCAGCCGCCTGTCCGTCGCGGCCGATTGCTGCGTCGCGGTCGATGACGAACAGCCAGTCAGGGTTACGCTCGAGAATGTATTCGAACGAAATCGGCTGGCCGTGCTGGCCGACCTTGATGTTCTCATCCGCCTGCTGGACGCCGTAGTCCGTGAAGAGCAGACCGAAACGCGAACCCGCACCATAGGTGCTCATCTTGCCACCGGTGGTGAGGATGAGCAGACCCTTGCCGGCAGACGCTGCCTTATCTTTTAGTGTAGAGACAGATGCGTCGAGCTTTTGAAGGGCAGCTTCAGCTTCGGCTTTCTTGCTAAAGACTTCCGCCAACGTCTCGACGTTCTGCTTGGCGCTTTCGACGAACTTCGTCTGGTCGATTGTCATGTCGATGGTCGGCGCGATTTTTGCCAGGTCCTCGAACTTCGCGGACGACCGGCCGCCGACGATGATGAGGTCCGGCTGTGCGGCGTTAACCGCTTCATAATCCGGCTCGAAGAGGGACCCGATATTCAGGACATCCGTGCCCGCATAGTTCGAAAGATACTCGGGCTTCGCCCCAGAAGGAACGCCTGCGACTTCGACGCCGAGGGTATGGAGCGTATCAAGGCTCGCCATGTCGAACACAAGCACCTTTGCAGGCGTCGACGGCAGGGTGGTTTCACCCTTGCTGTGCTTGACGACGATCTCGGCAGCAGCCGATGGCATTGCCTGAGCAGCAAAGACCGCACCGGCAAGGGCGAGAGCAAGGGGGAAGGTTCGGGGCATTGCGAACATTATCATCTCCGCGCTCGGCCAAACGTGCTTGGCCAAGATAAGTTGAGTGGTTGAAGCCAGTTATCGATCGGCCAAGGGGAGCGTCAAATCATCTTTTCTTTAGCCATTCCAATTTGCGATTATCGCAAAATGGTACCGGGCTCAGAAAGAAAGTTGATAAGATGAGGAAGCTTATGTTAGGCGCGACGGAATCCGGCGAGCAAGGTCGTTCCTGATCGTTCTGCTTGTGCCGACAAACGATCTGACGATACGAAATGACGAACGACGGCAAGCTCTCACCGATCGGCAAGATCAAGCTTCTTCTCGCGCTCGATGCCCTGTTGCGGGAAGGAAGCGTGACGGGTGCTGCCGCCGGTCTGGGACTGCAGGTGTCCGCCGTCAGCCGCATGCTGGGTGAGTTGAGAAACCTCTACAGCGATCCGATCTTCATTCGGACCGGCCGGGGCTTGCGGCCAACGCCGTTTGCTGAATCCCTGAGGTTGCGGGTTCGCGCGCTGGCGGAAGAAACAGAAGCGCTTCTGAAGGGAGAGGGCTGGACTCAAGCACCGGACGTACATGTCGCCCAGCCAGTGGTCGAACAGCCAGCGGACGGCTGGCAGAAGCGCTCAAGGGTCGCAGCCCCGCCGCTCGCGGTCTCCCGCGGCGACCTTCTCGAAGCCGCACCGACGCCATCGGTGATCGCAAACCGAATTGCTGCAATCGGCGACAACGAAGAACCGCAGCGCAGACTGGCTAAATATATCGCGCTCACCTCCCCGGGCCCGGGACGAAGCCGCACGCTCGCGCGGGAGGAAGCGCGCGATGCTCTGACCATCATCCTGCGGGGGGAGGCAGATGCGGTGCAGCTTGGTGCACTGTTGATGACCCTGCAATATCGTGGACCGACGGCGCTGGAGCTTGCGGGCTTCGTGGAGGCGATACGCGAGGCAATCGCTCCAACGGTTGCGATCAATCATCAGGCGGATCTGGACTGGCCGGCCTATGTATCGCCGCGCTGGAAGAGGCCGCCATGGTTCATCCATTCGGCACGGCTTGTCGCGGCGGCGGGCTACCGCGTCGTAATGCACGGCCATTTCGGCAACGGTCGCGATAGCGGTAAGCTCGAGCAGGCTGCCGAGTACGCGGGCATCCCGCTCTGCCTAACGGCACCGGAAGTCTCTGCGGCGCTTGGTGCATGCAACATCGCCTATGTGCCGCTGGCCGCCTTTGCGCCGCGCACGCAGAGCATCCTCAACCTCCACCCACTGCTTGAAACCCGCACCCCGCTTCACAACGTCGTACCGCTCATCAATCCATTCGCTGCGTCTGCGACATTGACCGGAGCCCCCGGCGGCGCTTCGTTGGCGATCTATGGAGACGTCGTGAAGCTGTTGGGGATGGAGAACGTGACGATCTTGGGCGCCGTGCGCAGTTTCGCCCAGATCAACCCGAGCCGCGTGACAAACCTGATGCGCATCATCAATGGTAAGGACTCGAGTGAGCGGGTGCCGGCATGCGCAGGTATCACCGGTACCGGATTGCCAAGCAGCGGCTTCAGTCAAAGGGAGTATTGGGAGGCCGTGTGGTCAGGCGCGGCTCGTGACGATCTGGCCGAGGCCTCAATCATCTATACGGCAGCCACGGCGCTCTTTGCGATCTCACGTGACTCGCGCCGCAGTTTTGAAGCCTGCCTGACTCAGGCAACGGATCAGTGGCTCAAGCGCAGGCGCCATGCTTAGCCCGCGAGCGCCAGTATGCGTTCGGCAACCAGATCCCCGTCATGCTGGCCTCTGTTCCAGGCATCCTCGAACTCATCTTCGATGAGGTCATGGCCGGTGCCGGCAACTGGGGTCTCGGCGTGTGCCGTCAGGTAGGGAAAAGCGCCAAGCGAACGTCCAAACGGCAGCAGCACCCGGTTGGCCAGGACCTGGACAAGCGGTGCGGATTGGGTGGTGCTCACATTCCGCCACGTGCGAAGGAACCGGTCCACAACGTCGTTCAGCGTCATGCCCAGCGTTTCGCGGCATTGCAGGATGTTGCCGACAAACAGCACGGGGCACCGTGCGCGTTCGACGGCCTCAACGACGCCTCCGACAAGCAGATGCGGGAGAATGCTGGTATAAGAACTCCCCGGGCCGAACACCACCACATCGGCGGCCTCGATGGCTTCGATGACGGCGTTGTTTGCAGCAGGGTTCTTGCCGCTCTCACTGGTGAGCTCGATGTCCTCGATCCCGATTGCCGCATCGGCTTCCGACAGTTTTGTCAGTACGTCCTGCGGCGCGCGGCGCTCGCCGTTCCTGAGGCGGCCGGACAGGATAAGATCACTGTCAAGCGAGGACGGCCAGACATTCCCGTCAATGCCGCAGAGCTTGCGGAACACAAAGATGGCGGTGTTGACGTCGCCGTTGTGAGCGACGCATGCACCAGTCAGGATGAAATTGCCGATGCTGCCGTTCCGGAAGTCGAAGTCAGGACCGACCGCGGTCGCGAAGGTTCGCAAATAGTTCAGGATCGCGCCCCGAAGCCCCGGCTCCATGCGCTCCAGGAGAAGGTGTCGGCCCTCCGCATAAAGCTGGAATTCCTGCCGTGCATCTCCCGGCTCGCCCAGAGCAGAGATGCGTGTGTTGAAGATCCTGACCACATCGCCGGAGCGACGTTCGCCGTGAGCCATGGTCATCAGGGCCTGCCGGATGTCGCCCACCGACAGGATACCGAGTTTCTCGCGGATCAGCTTTGAGCTGCCGCCACTGTCCCAGGCAGGAACTACCCGCGTCAGGTGCACCTGCTTGCGCGCGAGCGCAATATTGATGGCGCGGCACGCTGTACCACCGGAAAACAATACGATGCGCTGCATGAGCCCTCACGATCTCGGACTCTCATAACTGCGTCAGGCGCAAAGGCCAAGGCATCTTGCAACTGCGGCACAAGAAGCGTAGGCCCATATACAGGTATACTGTATAACTGGGCAAAATGAGGAATGGTCATGTCTGCAGAGGACAAGGAAGTAGTTCGTCGCTTCAACATCGAGGTGATCCAAAATGGCGACCGAAGCACGTTCGAAGCCTTGATGGCACCAAATTTCATCAACCACGCCGCGCCGCAAGGAATGCCGAACGGGCCGGACAGCATGTGGAACACGTTCGAGAACGTACTTCGTCCCGCGCTGTCGAACCTCACCGTCACGATCCACGACCAGATCGCCGAAGGCGACAAGGTGACGACCCGCAAGACGATCAGTGGCGTCCATACCGGTACGCTGTTGGGCGTTCGTGCAACAGGGCGAGAGGTCGCGATCAGCGTGATTGATATCGTCCGCGTCGAACACGGCAGATACGCAGAGCACTGGGGCTTGAACACAATGTCAAACGTGCTCTCTTCGCTGTCGAATCCTAATCCTGTGCGTTAGCACAGCCGCTCGATCAAACGAACCGCGGCTTCGAGCGTGCGCTTCTCCTCGTCTGACAGACGCTCCTCGATCAGGCGGGCGATCTGTGATGCGCGGGCCTGCCGGGCGCGGAATAGCTCGACCCGCCCGCCATCGGTAATGGCAAGAAGCTGACTGCGTCCATCCGCCGGGTTGGGCGTCTTTCTGATCAGCCCGTCAGCTTCCAGTTGGCCGGCGACGAGCCGCATGCTCTGATGTCGGACGCCGCGGCGGTCGGCCAGTTCAGCGACACTAAGTGGCCCCTCACGATCGAGAAGCGACAGTGTTTCTGATTGCGCCGTTGTTGGCGTCTTGGCTTCCGCCTTGATACGTCGAACAAACCGCCCCACGACCACGCGAAGGTTTTCCGCAAGCGCCAAGGCGTCTGCGTGCTTTGCGGAACGAGCGTCCTTGCCTGCCATGACCTTCTGCACCCTCGAGCGACTATCTTTGACTTCCATAGACCGAGAGGCGTGAGAAGAGAAAGAGCCACAGTTTCAAGGCCGGTCTGCAACGAAGACCGAAACGGTCAGTTACATCCCCGGAACTTTGAAATCGAACTGCCGCAGGAGATCTGAATGCCAGCATATGCCAACCGTCTTGAAAATCACGTTGCCCTCGTCACCGGCTCAAGCTCGGGTATCGGTTTGGCCATTGCTGAAGCGATGGCTGGGGAAGGTGCAAGCGTCGTCGTCAACTACCGTTCGGACGAGCAGGCTGCCAACGCGTTGGTCGAGCGGATCAAAGGCAATGGCGGGCGATCTGTGGCCGTGAAAGCGGACGTTTCCGAGGAAGAAGACGTCATCCGTCTCTTTGACGAAACCATCGCCGCCTTCGGCCGCGTCGATGTCGTCGTGTCGAATGCCGGGATCCAGAAGGATGCCGCAATTGCCGAGATGACCCTCCAGGACTGGAACACTGTCATCGACGTTAACCTGACCGGGCAGTTTCTATGTGCGCGGGAGGCAGTCCGCCGCTTTCGGGCGCAGGGGAGGGAAGGCGCACCGGCACGAAGCAAGGGCACCATCATTGCCATGAGTTCCGTCCACGAGTTGATCCCCTGGGCTGGGCACATCAACTATGCATCGTCCAAGGGCGGTGTTCGCATGTTCGTGCAGTCTCTCGCCCAGGAAGTCGCGGCGGAAGGCATTCGGGTGAACGCGATCGCGCCGGGTGCCATCAAGACCCCGATCAACAAGGAGGCCTGGGAGACAGAGGACGCGCTGGAGGCGCTGCTAAAGCTGATCCCCTACGGCCGCATCGGCGAGCCTCAAGATGTTGCGCGGGCTGCTGTCTGGTTGGCGTCGGACGAAGCCGACTATGTCACCGGTACGACGCTGTTCGTTGATGGCGGGATGTCGCTCTACCCGGAATTTCGGGACAATGGCTGATCGAGTCATCTTTCGCTTGATCGAGGTGCATTTTCTCTAAGCAGGAGCGGCAGGATATTGTAGGGAGGGCCAACGAAACAGCGACAGGAGTTTTACCACATGAGCGAAACGACGGTAGCAGAGGCGATAGATCGGATCTATGCATCGCTTCAGGCCGATAATGCCGATCTTGACCAGCACATCGCAGTCCTGAAGGCTGCCTTGGCACGCGAGGGCCTAAAGGAAGCGGTCTTCGACCCGGCCAAGCTGGTGCAGAACAACCGGCAGGGCAGGAAGCTCATGCAGGCCTACTTTCGCCAGCGCGGCGTGACCGTCAAGTTCGAGTCGTAGAACTCCGAGCCTCCGCGGCAACACAAGAAAGCGGTCGGCAGGGTGCCGACGAAGGAATACAGATGTCGATCACTGTACAGAAAACCATTCCCGCGGCGCGCATGCGCCAGTTCAACGAGATGGTGGATCGCTGGCTGCAGGAAGGCCCGATCAAGCTCGCCACCAACGCCACGCTGACGGCGATGGACAACGCCGAGATCCCGAAGGCTGAACAGGCCGCGATCATCGAGGACCGGGATATCATCATGAAGCACAACATGCGCCTTGGCCTGATCAGCGAAGTCTTTGCACCCGCGATCGAAAAGGCGGTGCGGTCGGCGCGCTCGGGAACGGAAGCGCAGGATGAGGTCGCTCGGTTGATCGTCACGGCGATCGGCCTTCGTCAGGACGACGACAGCGAGGTGATCACCTTCAATTTTCTCACCCAGAGTGAGGCAGACGCGTTCGACGCGCTAGTCTGAGGACGGGGCCACCTTCACGGCATTAAAAAACCTTGGGCATCAGTCGATGCCCAAGGTCGAGATATCCGAAGAGAATCGAGGGGTGATCAGGCCTCGGTCTTGGCAGCCTTGATCAGTTCCTTGACGTCGCCGAGGCCGCCCATTTTGGCCTTCCAGGTCAGCAGCGGTGCGTAGAAGCGCAGGTAAGCGAGCATCAGCACGATCGACAGGTAGAAGCACATCACGCCCATGTAGGTCGGGCTGAACAGGCGGTCGTAACGGCCGTTCAGGACGATGGCGTTATACCATACGACAGCCGAGATCGGCATGGCGATGACCAGCCCGAGCGGCACGAAGCGGTTGAAGATCAGCATCAGGCCGCAGACGATTTCCAGCGTCTTGACGATGTCGAACAGGCCGACTTCGATCATGGTGACGAGCATCTGCGAGGACAGCGGCGTGTTGCCGACCGGCTGCGGAAAGATCGTCGGCAGGCCAGCCTGCGTCAGCCAGTAGGACGTGCCCGAGGTGAGCATCCAGCCACCAAGGTAAAGGCGTCCAAGCGTCAGCAGGATCTTCACGACCGTTGCGAGGTTCCAGGAGTAGGTGATTTCCTTCGACATGTCCGATTACTCCTGCGAAACGTAGCGCTGAATGCTGTCGATGCGGCCGCCGCGCGGGCCGATGTGATAGACGTCGACAACCGTCTTTTCGATGCCTGCATCCGTCAGCTTGTGGATAGCGACGACGGTACGGCCGTCGCCAACGAGCGGCTGGAGCAGTTCCGACTTCACCTGGGCGCCATCAACGAATTCTGGGAAGAGCGCCTTGTCGAATTTCGCGTCCGAGGCGATGTATTCGCCGGCCGCCCATCCGCCCTTGGCGTTGGTATAGACCTCGTCACGGAAGTCCGTGAGCATGGTCTTTGGCATCTTGTCCAGGGCCGGGCCCCACTGCCAGCCGGGGGCGACGTGAAGCTGGTAATAGATGTTTACGAGGAACAGGGCGGCGATGACGAGCGACGCTATGTACAGCGTCCGCTCCGATATACGTTGGGACCCAGACAAGTCCTACTCCTTGATTTGTTTCCGCGCCACATCAATTGTGGCTATTTAATGATGTGTGTGACGCGGGTCGCTTACGCGCCTTGCCTGAAACAGCCAACGCTCATATTCGTCATTGCACCCATGAAAAATCGGGGGGGCTCGCGCCGGGGGGCGTCGGCAGCTCCTTCGGATCTGCGCGGTTCTGGCTGCCCCGGTTTGGCTAAGGCATTCGTTTCATTGGAGTCGTCGGTGACGCCGGTGACGAACTGACTAGTGACTCTCGCAGAGAGCGATTTGACCCCGAACCGCAAGCTACTAATTTTCGCCATGCAACTATAGGGTTTTCTAGTTCGGATTTTAGTAAATTCGAAAACTTAGGGTCGCGCCAGCAGCAATACCAAAATGCTCTGCTTCGTTTCTCGTACGCTGGATGGATGAGCCCAATGTCACGACCCAAAGTTAAAACCGCACTCGCCGGGATCCTGGTCCTGTTAGGCGTGGCATTCGCTGTGTTTGCGACCTTCGCGATCAACCGCATGGGAATGCTCAATAACCAGTTTATCGAGGTTATCGAGACGACGATGCCGAAGATCGCTTCGGTCAAGGATGTCGAGATCCAGGTGATGACCATCCGCAACGGCTATCGGAGCCATCTGCTTTGGTCGGATGCCGAGGGCAAGGCCGCGGCCGAACGGTCCATTGACAAGGCGCGCAAGGCGCTTGCGGAACGTTCGCGGAAGTTCAAGCTGCTCAACCCGAGTGAACGCGAAAAGCAGATGCTTGCTGAAGTTGAAGCTGCGGTCGAGAGCTACGTCGCAACCGGTGCGCGTGTGCTTGAGCTCTCGAAGCTCGGGGACGTGCAGGGTGCAAACAGGATTCTCACGAGTCAGATGGTGAAGCCGGCTGAAGCAGCAGCCGCGAGCCTCGAAGAGCTCACCAAGATGAGTGTCGCGGATGCAGTCGGATCCGAAGCAAGGGCGGAACAGGCTTATGCCTCTGCACTGACCGTAACGTTCGTGGCCCTCGCGGTGCTTGCCGCAATCGTGGCGGCTGCCATCTGGTTTGCAATCACCAATATAGCTCGCCCGATCGCCACCATCACCCATTCGATGAACAACCTTGCCAAGGGTGACGCGGAAACGCCGATTCCCTTCGCCGATCGCACGGATGAACTCGGCGAGATGGCTGCGGCTGTCGAGGTGTTCCGTAGCAATGCCCTGGAAAACCGCCGGCTGGAGCAGGAAGCCAATGCGCAGCGCTCGCAGTCGGAAGAACAGCGTCGCCGCGCCGCCGAACAGGAGCGCATTCGTGCCGAAGCCATGGCACAGGCGACGTCCGGTCTTGCCGATGGTCTCAAGCAGCTGGCCGCCGGCAACCTGACCTTCCAACTGTCGCAGTCCTTCGCACAGGAGTTCGAGACGCTCAGGACCGACTTTAACCAGGCCGTGGCTCAGCTTCGCCAGACGATTGCCTCGGTTGCCGAATCCACCGGCTCGATCGACAGCGGCTCGCGCGAGATCAGCCAAAGCGCCGAAGATCTATCGAAGCGCACTGAACAGCAGGCTGCCTCGCTCGAAGAGACCGCCGCAGCGCTCGACCAGATCACTACGAATGTTGCCAACTCCTCCAAGCGTGCCGAAGAGGCCCGTGCAGTGGCCATCCAGGCGAACGAAAGCGCCAATCATTCCGGCTCGGTGGTTGCCAACGCTGTTGACGCCATGGGCCGCATCGAACAGTCGTCGAACCAGATCTCCAACATCATCGGCGTCATCGACGACATCGCCTTCCAGACCAACCTGCTGGCGTTGAACGCCGGTGTGGAAGCGGCACGCGCCGGCGACGCCGGCAAGGGCTTTGCAGTCGTCGCCCAGGAAGTACGCGAACTTGCGCAGCGTTCCGCCACGGCCGCCAAGGAGATCAAGGATCTGATCCGCAACTCATCTGGCGAAGTCGCCACCGGCGTCAAGCTGGTCAGCGAAACGGGTGAAGCCCTGAAGACCATCGAAGGCTATATCGTCACCATCAACCAGCATATGGACGCGATCGCCACCTCGGCACGCGAACAGTCGGTCGGCCTGTCGGAAGTCAACACCGCCGTCAACCAGATGGACCAGGTGACGCAGCAGAACGCCGCCATGGTGGAGGAAGCCAATGCCGCCGGCGCAACGCTCGCCAACGAAGCAAGCCGCCTGCGCGAAATCGTCTCGCAGTTCCAGGTGGGCGCAGTTTCAGCCGCCAACCCGGTTCGACGTGCCGCTCCGGCCGTTGCCAGCCCTGCCGCCGCCCCGGTCTCTTCGCCGGCACGTGGCATGGTCAACAAGATCGCGCGCGCCTTTACCAGCAAGGG